>OIXG01000510.1_pt1 | contig 47538 bp, 78 predicted proteins | sample 1587731 | NCBI WGS metagenome assembly OIXG01 (sample SAMEA3888908, study PRJEB22519) | human gut metagenome | biome: human gut; feature: human-associated habitat; material: faeces | place: Denmark | collected 2010 | reverse complement strand
AGGGCTAACACCCTGCGCGGCTCTTGGCACCGGTTGATGATTTCCGTCAACCGGTCGTTGTTTCCGTAGGTTGTAGTCATGTTATCCTCCCATTTTTCGCGGCGAGTAGGCGGTTGTACAACATCCGCAGCTCTCTGTCTGTCAGGCCATCAAGGATAGCCTGAATCTTCCCCAGCAACAGTAAGCGATCCATCCCTATACCTCCATTATATCCGATTGCGTTCTGGTGTAAACGCGGGGCGCGGGGTGGTTTGTGAAATCCCTTCCCCGCTCGTCCCTTTCCCAATTTTCCTTGGATTACCATAACATGGAAGGTGTGGAATATCCATTGCAAACTACGCAAGGGGCCTTTCAACATTTTGCATCCCCCTTGCAATGAACGGAGATGTAGAAACGTGGGTGATGATGGTGGAAAATTTGCCAAGGCAGCAAAGGAGTTGAAGGAAGAAACAAGAGTAACACTAAGAGAAATTGCCGCTACATGTAACAGCTCCGAGAGTATGGTGAGCCGTTATATCAATGGGCAATCCGAACCGCCGCCGGACATTGCGGACGCAATCATGCACATGTTGAGGGCGGAGAAAGCGGCGCAGGACGAACGCGCCATGAGAAACAATACCACCCTGGCCCAGTTAGAGGAATCACAGAACCACCTAGAGGAAGCTTATAAGCAGCGCATCGCAGGGCTGTTGAAGCACCTGGAATACGAACGAAAGCAGAAGCGTATATTTTCCGTTGCGCTTTTGGCTACCCTATTCGGGGCTATTGTGTTCCTGTTGATCGACATATTCAACGGCGGACTGGGTTGGGTGAGGTACTGAGTTCCCAATGCCGCCGGAGGGCGGCAATAAATATATTTGGAGGTAAAAATGAATAAAAGAGTCTTAGCAGGCCTGACCGGTACCCTGTTGATGCTGTCCTTGTGCGCCTGTGGGAGCAGTGGCAGCACGACGGATGCACCGGCAGCAGATTCCAAGCAGGCAACCCCACCTAGTTTGGTGGGCGAATGGGAAGCCAAACTGTCCGATGAGGTGAGCCAGAAAGCCACCATCACCGACGATTCCATCACGGTCGATTGGGTGGTAGATGGTGATTCTATGCTGTACTGGGCTGGTACCTACACCGCACCCACCACGGCAGATGAACCTTATACCTGGGATTCCCAGAACGACACAGAGCAGACTAGCACCGCGCTCATGGCATCCCCGGACGAAACCAAGACATTCACCTACCAGGACGGCAAGATCACTTATGACGTGACTGTGGACGGTAGCACCGTTACCGCCACCCTAGAGAAAGTGGATGGTGCCCAATGAAAAAACGTATAGCCGCTATTCTGTTCGGCTCTGCCCTGGCCCTGACATTGTGCGCCTGCGGCGGTGGTGATGCTGGTACGACAACTGATACCAACGAAAACAACGCAGAGAATACCACCCAGGCCGCTGACACTGCCAAGGACGAAGAAACGCCCAAAGATACTGCAAGCATTTCCACTGATAGCTATGATTTCTCCATCAAGGGCGCTTCTCTCGCGAAAGACATAGAAGGAAACGATGCTATCATCGTTGATTGCACCTGGACGAACAACAGCGAAGAAACCACATCCGCGCTGACAGCTTTGATGGGGCAGGCGTTCCAGGACGGCGTACAGTTAGAAAACGCTGCTGTCGAAGATCGGGATGGTGTTTATGACGGGGATGCACAATGGAAGGATATTCGCCCTGGAACCACCCAAGATTTTCAGCTTGCCTATGAATTACCCAACACAACATCTAAGGTAGAATTTGAATTGAGCGTTTTCCTTGGCGGCGCTGACAAAGCAACACAGGAATTTGATCCTGCACAATTAAGCTAAAAAGAAAAGCCGTCCGGGACCCTGAATTCCCAGACGGCTTTCTTGCACCTAGCCCCCACGGCTAGGAGAAAACTGCAACTTTTTCAACTTCTCCGCGTTGCATCGGTATCAGTATAGCAGGGACGCTGTACCAATGCAAGGGTGGAGCATGGACATATTGAACAAAAAGAGAGGAGCCGCCCAAAATTCGAGTGCAGGCAGCTCCCCCTATAAACCCGACTAGACAACGCTGCTACGCTGCCAGTCCCTGCTAGTGTAGCACAACACTGGAGGAATATCAAGATGCTGAAACGAAAAGACGGCCTGTATCAGGAATACATCACCATCAAAGAGGGTGGGCGCAGCAAGCGCAAATATTTCTATGGAAAGACCAAGCGTGAAGTTTTGAAAAAGATTCAGGACTACCAGGAAGCAGAGGAAGTCGGGCGGACGTTTGAAAGCGTCTCGGATGAATGGTGGGACGCCCATGTGAAAACACTAGCCCACAACACCACGAAATCATATAGCCCTGCTGTGCGCCGCGCTACGGGCTATTTTGGGGCCTGGTATATTCGGGAAATCAAACCGGTGGATATCAACAATTTCCTACTGGATTTCATCGAGGAAACCCACGCCGCCCAGAAGACGGCCAGTACTCAGCTGACAGTTATCAACCTGATCTGCAAATACGCCGTAGCCCGCGGTTACATCAACGACAACCCCGCCCGTGATTTGAGCGTCCCCCGTGGCCTGGAACACAAAAAGAGGGAGATAGCCAGTGATGATGATATCAAACGTATCCGGTATTCTACGGACTGCGCCGGTGGGTTCGGGATGTTCGCCTACTGGGTGTTATACACTGGCCTGCGCCGGGGGGAGTTGCTGGCCCTGCGCTGGGATGATGTTGATATGCAGAATCGCGTGATTAACGTCCGGCGATCCGTGTACTACATCGGAACGCAGGCCAAAATCAAAACCCCGAAGACCGACGCAGGGACCCGACTGGTGCCGTTGATGGATGCCCTTTTTGCCAAGATCGGCAAAAAGGGTAAGGGGCTGGTGTTCCCTGGTGACGATGGAAAACTAATGCGAAATGCACATTTCGAGAACCTGTGGCGTAAGTATTGCAAGGAAAGCGGCGTAACGTGCAGCCCCCACCAGATACGCCACGCCTATACAACGATGCTCTATGAAGAGGGCATCCAGGTAAACGATGCACAAAAAATTCTAGGCCACGCCCAGGCATCCACCACTCAGGATATTTATACGCACATTCGGCAGGTCCGAGCGGACAAAGTCAAGGAAAGCTTGCTGTCCGCCGATTACGACCTTACACCCCCTAAATTGAAAGTGTTGTAAAAATGGTGTAGTTGTGCCGAAAAACCTTTGATTTTCAAAGATAAATTGATGGTTCAAATCCCTCCTTCTCCGCCAAACGAAAAACCGTTGAGTTTCAAGGATTTCCTTTGACTCTCAACGGTTTTTTGTTGGTTTGGGACGTTCCACGAAGTACACTGAGATACCACGAAAAACGCCTAGAATGGTGTAAAAAGGGTGTAGTGATTTTGGGGTTTCACGCCTTTTTTGTTGGTCTGGTTGTTTATGCGGTCATTTCACCACATATTCATAATATTTTGCCAGCTTGTCCCCTGAAACGTCCTTATCATCCAGGAAAGCACGGGTCATTTCAGTGTAGAAATCTACGTTGGAAATACCGAGCTTTTTAGCTACATTGACGAAATCAGAATAGATCATATTCATCGCCGCCCAGAACTTAACAGGGTCCTCATTTACTCCGCGCTGTTCCATCACCTTGTTGGTTTGGTCAATCGTCCAATGTGGGCCGGTGGTACCATCCTCATTCTGCATCCGGCGCGTCCATTCCTGGGCCATCTGCATGTCGAAACGCGGCGAAACGTTGGATTCTGCACCGCCGGTCATGGCACGGTTTCCGGGCATACGTTCCATTTCGTTGTACCGGGGAACGGTGGCATCTGCGCCGCCCATATAAGGGCCGTCACCGCGCTCAAACCCAATGGGACGGGTTGTTTTGGCAGGTTCCACGTATCCGCCGTTTCTAGCCAACGTATAGCCAGACTCACGCCCTCCCCTATCGTCGTAGCCTCCATAAGGAGGATAGTAATAGGGCATAGTGTCCTGGGGCGCGTAGCGGCCATTGTCGTAGTGTTCGCGGCCATTGGTATCACGGAAACGATCATCTACGTTGTAGTCGTGACGGCGTTCCTGCCAGTTGCGGCGTTCGTTTTCCTCGCGATCATCGGAAACCTTTTTGCTACCAGAGTTTAGGAGCATCATTCTGCTGAATTTACTCATCCTGCGCCGCCTCCTTCGTTAGTTGCCGGGGCCGTTCCATCAATGGAAGCCAAGGTGTTGTTGGGCGCACAGCAGGGACGGCCTAGCAGTTTGAATGCGCCACCCGTGGCCGTTGTCGAAATTCTGGTGCTGTACCGTGTTCTAGTTCGCAGGTTGCAGGCCGTTGCCTGGGTGCAGTCTGCACGATTCAACGGGTACAGCTGGGTACCGGTGCCGATAGTGATAGATACCGGCGCATTGATGGTAGCCGCCGCCGGGATGTTCTGGGCGATCACTAGGCAAATTTTTTGCCCATTGGTGTAGCTACCTGCCGGAATGTTGATGATAAGTCCAGACGCAGCGGAATAGTTCACCGCCTGGGAAATCACCAACTTGTCGCACAGGCGGCAAATCGTTTTGCAGGCCATTATTTTTTGTCCCCTTTCAGTTCATCTAATTTTTCGGAAATTTCGCGCATCCATGCGCCGCCGAAAATTATCATAATTGCCGCGAACATGAAAAATTCGCTGCTGTTGTCCTGCTGGTAATCCGGTGTAGAAGAGCACTCCAAACCGAAGCCATCACCTGACTTACTTGCTGCATTGGCCATCCTGCTACGCCAAATTATGTTCTGGAAATCTTGGAAATCGTTGAAATCAAACATTTTTATTCTCCTTCTTTGCCGAAACAATCAGAAAATGCTATCATCAACAGCATAAGCGAAACGGATAAGCCGCCGTCCTCAGAGGTACAGGGAAATCCGTTGTCTCGCAGTAGGATAACGGTTTCCCGTTGTTTTCCATCCCATAGCATGTCAACCGCTCTGTCGAAAATTTCTTTTTCCACGTGTCACCTCTCAAAAATAGGCGGCAGGTTTTAGCCTGCCGCCTTTAGTATCACGGCATAGCCGGAATGTGTTGGATCAGCAACCGCAGCCGCTATTGCAGCCGCAGGCGTTCCCGGTGTAGGGGTTGGGTACCTGGTAGGCCGGGATAGGGGGCGGGTTGATAGCGTTGATGATCTTCGCGGTTTGATCCGCCTGGGACGCCACCAGGTAGGTGTTCTGTGCGGCCTGGGAAGCGGCGAATTTCAATCCCTGGTTTTCAGCCTGGAGCGCCGCAATCTTTTCTGCCTGCCGTGCGGTTTCCATCTGGTCGATTCGCGCAATGATCCGGTCGGTGTCGTTGTGGGTGGACTGGATGATATCACGGGCGTTGGTTGCGGCGTTGTAATTGGTATCACAGAAGCCGCGCTCCACCTGCCGCTGAGTATCACAGCAGCAGGACTGCATCTGATTGCCCAGAGCCGTGAGGCCAGCCGTCACGCCGGTAAAACCGGTGTTCATGTTCTGGGTTACGCCGTTGATAAGCTGGGCGTTCTGATAGCCCATGGTGCAGATAGCATTATCGACGGCGTGGAAGCCATTAGAAACCGCCTGCTGCATGCCATTGAAACCGTTCAGCATCCCGGTATTCATGGCATAGAATCCATCGCAGAGGCCGCTCTGCACACCACGAACGGCGTTATCAAGGCCGTTGAAGTTAAAGGATTCGCACAGGTCTGCGCGGGTGATAGCTCCCTGTAAAGCGCCGCCGTTCGCGCCGTTGTTGCCCCAGCCGAAGCCGTTGCCGCCGAAGATCAGGGCGATAATCAGGAATGCGAAAATCCAGGAACCATCGCCGCCCCACATACCGCCGCCGTTGCAGTTGTTGTTATCAGCCTGTCCGGCCAGATAACCAGTCATCATTTCGTCTGCCATTCGACAAACCACCTTTCAGTTAGATTTGACGATTTTTGTCAAGATTCGCCAACTGAAAGGGTTAATTTATGTTACCGGTTGCTGGGAATCGTGATTCCTAACTGCCGGGCCACATCGTTGAGACTAACGCCTCGCTCGTTCGCCATGTTCTGGGCCATCTGCTGCAACTGCTGAGTTGATTTGCCTTGCATCATCCGCATGGCCTGAGAAATCTGTGGGTTCTGGCCTGCCAACTGCTGAAGCATACCCATTGGGTTCCCGCTTCTAGCGGCCTGCATCAGAAACATCATGGGGTTCATTTGCACCATTTTTTATCCCGCCTTCCATTTTCTCTAGTTTTCTAACCCTATCTGCCAGGGCGTTGAAATCGTCCATCGTTACGCCTTGCGCCGGTTTTGGTTCCGGTTGTGGCGGCGCTAAACGGAATTCAGCAAAATCCGCCGCCCCAGTGTTTGGGTTGAATCGCTTAAAATATATGATTCCGTGGGGAAAATCAGGCATCAACGTACCAGGCCCCAGAAAATCAACCTGCATGGCAACCGCTTCCTCCCGGCCTGTTACTGGGCGGCAGATATATCCGCTGTTGCTCTGCTGGATTATAGAGGGCTGGTAGTTCTGCCCCTGCTGGTATACCTGATTCTGCTGATAGCCCTGCACGTTTTGCATCTGGTTTGGCATTTGATAGTTGACGTTGTAGTTCGGCACACTGTAAGCAGCCATAGTTATCACCCCTCGTTCTGAATAAATTTTACCATCTCCCACTCCCTTGCTTGTTCAAATGATGCCCAATTCCCGCTCAATTTATGCCCAATTTCTGCCCAATAAAAAAGCCCGCCCCCAAAATGGGACGGGTTTCGACAAGGAGAATGTGATATTTTATAAACACCTTTTCTCCCCAAACGAAAAGGTAGCCCCCACCGGCGCTTTTATAGCACGGTGGGGGCTTTGTTATTTCTGCGTATGTTCAGAGATGTACGCTATCATCGTCTCCCGCAACACGGCGTTAGGCGTCTCACCTGCCGCCCGGCAGGCCGCTTTGAAAGCGTCCGCTAAATCGCGTTTCACTTTGCACGTAACAACGGCCATGTTTGCGGAATCCCATTTATTAGCGGCGGCACGTTGGGCTTTGCTAACTGCCATCTTCTCACCTCCTGTTTTACTACATTGTACCATGTTTGTTTACGGTATTACAGTAGACATATTGCACAAAATCTACGGTGTCACTTTGTTGGTTGTGTCTGTTGATTTCTACGGTAATACGGTATATAATAAGACCATAGAAAAGAACGGGACAGCCCAGAGGGCAGAAAGGAAAATCACTATGAAAAAGTTCGAGATTGGAAAAACCTATACCATGGCAAGCCCTTGCGACCGTAACTGTGTTTGGACCTACACCGTTACCAAGCGCACCGTCAAGACCATCACCATCAGCGACGGAACGGAAACCAAGACCTGCCGTGTGAACACCCAGGTTTCTGAGGACCGCAACGCTGAGACCATCTTCCCCAGAAGAAATGTGATGAAGGGATTTGACGGGCTGCTGAGAAGTGAGATCAAGAAGGTAGAAAGCTTTGCCAAGAAGCGCGACAGAAGAGATAGCCGGATCACCGGCTACGGATACCATGAGGCCAAGGATGCAGAGGGTTTTCTTGTGGTAAAATGCGAGATTTGCTCCAACGACATGAAGGATAGAGAAGATGACGTTTCCATTTTCGTTTACATCCCAGACCGGAGACGCTCTTTCATCTGTTCAGCTTTAGATATGTAACAGTGCGCCCCCACCGGCACGTTGCAGAAAACCGGCGGGGGCTTTTGTTTCGTCATGTTGTACACCTAGCAGGTGTATATTTGTGCAGTATGTCAATTGTTCTTTATACCTAGCAGGTGTATAATAAAGACAGTTAAGAGAGGCACACAGCCAAGGAGGAAAACACCATGAAGTACAACAGATCTAAAATCATGAGAGACGCTTGGAGACGTTACAAATCCATTTCTGTTGGACGTGTTTCGTTTGGTTTTTGCCTCCATCTGGCTTGGGTGGCCGCAAAGGAGGAAAATAAGATGGACAAGCTGCCTGCCTTAACCGGGAGCGAGAAACAGATTATGTGGGCTGAGAAAATCCGCGCCGCCCACATCGCATGGGTTGAACGCGACAACGCCCATTTCGAGAAACTGGCTGGCAAAGCTGCCGCCAAGGGCAAGCTTGATCGGGTAGAAAAATACAAGGACCGCATCAACAAAAATAACAATGCACTCGCCTGGTTGATCTCCCGCGCAACCCGCGCCGGTTGGTGGCTAGACAACAGCGACCGCTACAGCCTGAACAATCCCGAAGCGCCTAATTTCAAAGAGTGGAGTTGGCTGGTTTCTGAACTGGCTAGCAACCCCGAAATGAAAACATTCAAATTTAACCCCTACTGGATTAAGGGAATGAATTGAGGAGGCAACATCATGAAAAAACTGGAAAGAAGCATCCGCAGCTGCATGAACACCTACGGACCCGCCCTGCGAAGCGGTCACATCGTCGTGCAGGGCAAAATGCCTGGCCATGTCCTGGAGGACGGCGTGGATCGGATGCTAGATCATGCCTATGCGGATGTAGAGGACGGCGTGGTAACCGATATCCGCATGTATTTCGAGCAGGAAAGCAGACAAGCCCGTGACTACAAGGGTAACAGTTTAGAGATCACAAAAGAGATCGAGGACTGGTTTGGGAATTGCGAAACCTGGGACGATTTGATTCAGCGGATTGTCCGCGCCGTGGAGGAGCACCAGAAAGACGGTCAGGACGCGCTTTCGCCTGCCGCGATTCGCGCCGCCACAGGCCTGAACAAAAAGGAGTTTACGGCGCGGTACAAAATCCCATACCGCACCTGGCAAAATTGGGAGCTTGGGATAGCACCCTGCCCGGAATACATCCTACTGTTGCTAGATCGTGCAGTTCAAGCAGATTTTGGGGAATAAAGAGGAACCCGCAGAACAAAAACTAGGAGGAAACAAAAATGTATGAATGGTTGAAGGAGCGTTATACGGGCTTGAAAGCGGCATTTGATTTCTGCAACGCAGCAGTTGATGCAGAAATCGCCGCAAAAAATCAGGCTATCGAGAATCTCGCAAAGAAATTCTTCTCGGAGTACGACAGCGAACGTTATCACTACTACGATGAGAACGAGTGGAGAGAGGATTTCACGGAGACGCTAGAAGAGGAGGAGTACAACGAACGCTGCGAAAGCGCATACAGAGACGCAGCCGCCTACATCAATGAATATTACAGCGAGTTCAAAATCGCTGAGCGGCACACGGAGATAAAGAAGAAAATCAGCGCTGAGATCAGCGACTTGGCAAAGCAGGCCGAAAACGTTGATGCCAGCTTCTGGCACGGAGAACCGTGGGAGCATGAATTCCGTTCCTGGGACATCGTCCCGACGATGGACTAAAAATGCCGCATAATGAAGAGGGGGACGGCATAACGCCGCCCCATAACTTCATCAGGAGGAACCATGGAGGAAAAGAAGAAGTCCGGCGTGAAGGGTGTCACCTGGAACGAGAGGGACCAAAAGTGGATCGTAATGCGCCGAAACAAATATTTCGGGAGCTTTGACCATGTCGAAGACGCCATAAAAAGGCGCAGAGAAATAGAATTGATGGAGCCACAGCGTTTTTGCGTGATTTGCGGAAGACCTATCCCACCGGATAGGCATCCGAACGCAACAACCTGTTCGGATGAGTGCGTGAGAGAAAAAGATCGGAGCTATATGGCAACAAAATACGCAGATTACAAGATGAATAAACCAGCCCCCAAAACATCCACAGTGAAAGCACTCAAAAAATGCGAGATGTGCGGGGAGAGTATCCCAAGGGAATCCAAGGCGCGTTTCTGCCCGCACTGTTCCAGGGAGCGCCGTTCCGTGCAGGTAATGGAATCCGCCCGAAAAATGAAGCTAATCAAAAGAGGCGAAATCCAAGACCCGCCAAGAATTTGCGTTGTTTGCGGGAATGAGATAGCAGAAAATCGCAGCCGCCGGGCAAAAACGTGTTCCGACGAATGTTCGGAGATGCTGAATAAACAAAGATCCAGGGAAAATTATGAAATAAAACACCCAGAGAAGAAAGGAAGGGGACGAAAACCGTCCAACAAACACATGCAGACGCTCACTATCACGGTTCCACCGGAGATGTTGCGTGATGTTAGAAACACCGCGAAAGCGCAGGGCATCTCGGTCAGTGAGTATGTACGGGGATTGATTCAAAAGCACATCGACAATCAGGATAAACTAAAATAAAAGCAAGCCCCTGGGCCAAACCCAGGGGCTTCTTCACAGACTTTTCCGCCGAATACTAGCTAGATCGTTGTTAACCGTCCCCCGACTCACATCGAGTTCTGCGGCCACATCCTCGATAGCCCAACCACGCCGGTAGTGCAGCTCAAAAGCCGCCCTTTCCCGGTCGGTGAGCCATGGATTCCCGTGCATTTTTTCGAGCTGGTCGGGGCTGTACCGATACCTGGGCATGGTACCACCCCCTCAATCAAGCACCCCCAGACGGCCCAGCACAGCGGCCAGCTCATCCCGCTTGACGGGCCGCTCCGGCTCCTGCCCGTCCATAATGCCTTTCAGCGTGGCTTTCTCCCAGTGCCCCTGTTTTTTGCTCCACTCAGGTTCCGGCAGATTGCCTGCATAGACCATAGCCTCAACCATGATGCTGTAACACATTTCTGGAGTGAGCTGTTCGATGATCTTTTTGATGTCCATATCGTCATCCTCCTTCTCTGGCCGCTGAATGGTGGCCGGTTTTTTTGTCACGAAATAGTATTTCACCTGCTGCTTGAACAGCGAATAGTCCCCCTGTGTCCGCGCCGTCCGGGTGCTGGCAGGATCGTTGATGTAGATGGTATTCCCGGTGATTTTCCACACCAGGACGAAGTGTCCGGAAGACGTCCAAAGCCCACGGCCCATGCAGGCGATCACAAGATCACCCTGGTCCACGGCAGCCTTGGCCTGGGCGTGGTACGGGCTGTTGGGCTTGCCGTAGATGCTGGCCACGTTGAGCATCTTGCAGGTCAGGCCGAAGCGCTTGGCGGCGGGGGCGAAGTAGCCGTAATAAGTCCCCTGGTGCGGGGCCTTGTAGCCGTGGGCCAGCGCCCAGGCGCACTCGGTCTTCGGCGTGATCTTGGAGTCTGCCCAGGTGGCCAGCACCATCGCCATAGCAGTGGGGCCGCAGCCGGATTTGCCGATGGTGGTTTTTTCTCCCTTGGCCGAATAGTCCACGTTGGCCCAGCGAGGGTCTGTTTGCAGGTAGCTGGTCGGTTTATCCATCGTTTTTGCCCTCCGTTTTCTTGGTAAAGAAATACGTGATGATAGCCCCGTAGGCCGTGCAGAACAGCGTCACAGCGTCCTGGTTCACGTCCACCGGCGCAAACAGCAAGGCGATCATCGCCCCGGTCATAGCCAGCGTCACCAGGCTCTTCACGTCCAGCAGTTTCAGCAGTTGTTTCATACGTTTCCCTCCCTACAAAAAATCGTTGTTTTCCAGCCGCGCTCGATACACGTTTTCGATATGCCCAATGGAGATAGCGGCCTTATCATTCGGAAAATCGGTGTGCGTGGCACAGTAGCGGTTGTACTCCGTGATATCCTCCAGGATCTCATTAAAATGCTCTTGGCTATGCCGCTCCCCTTGGAGTAATTCATCAGCAAACCGCAAAATCCGCCCACGCAGGCGCTTAGCCTTGTCCCTGGCGTCCGCTTCGATGTGGCTTTTCAGTTGTTCGGATATCCCGGACAACTGCTCTGTAACATCTCCTAGAATCGCTTTCCCGATTTTCCGGGCCAGCCACGTCCAAGGATTGATTTTAATGGGGACGATCTCCACGACAACGGACGAACCCAGCACAGCCAGGAGCGCCGTGATGATCTGCTCAGGTTCCATATTCTGGCACCTCGTTTCTTTAAGTTTGGCCCCCGCATACACGGGGGCCGTTATGCTTACTGTGCGTCGGCAGTGCCACCGTATTCGGAGGGCACCAGTTCGGGCATGCCACAGTCCTCAATCAGGACTTCAGCAACCTGCTTCTTCAGCTTGGGGGGTACCTGTTCAAAGGTAGTCTTACCAAGAATAATTCTGGAAGCAAAGAGCATCGCCATCATATTCTCACTCCTTTCTGCTTTTAGCAGGATTCTAAACGCTAAATTAGCGAGTAGTTTACGCATAAACGATGTTAGCCATTTCCACGATGCACTCTTCGTGGAAGTCAGCTTGTGTGGAAAGAGCGGATACCTGCTCTTTCAGCAGTTTATTCTCCGCCCGGAGCGCCGCCGTCTCATCCTCTTCATCCACAAAAAACGCTCCGATGGGGTAGGTTTTGTCTGTGGCAGGGGAGTATACGGCGTTGTAACTCTCCTGTGTGGAGAGCACGGCAACGCCGTTATCCTGTTGCAGGATGTAGCGCAGAGTTTCTGCGCGTTCGACGATTTCGCCGTCTTTGTAGATCAAAAACATGTTATCCCTCCCGTAAAACCAGCATCGTTTGCTGGTTCGATGGATTTTTCTGGATGCTCACAGCGCTGGTGAATCCGTGGTATTCCAGCGTGGGGCCGTCCCGTTGGTGGATACTGATACAGTCCGGCAGGCGCAGAGCGGCCCGATCTACATCCTCAATGGGAGTATCAGTAAATACGATCCGCAGCTCATCATCTGCCGCGATCACGTTGTCGATAGGGTAAATTTTTCCTCCGATATCCGCATACACTCTAAAAACACCCCTTTCATTGCTGTTCTTGTTTTCCAGGATTTGCATTTCGATACATGGCCGCACCAGCTGACAAAACTGGTTCGCAAATCCTCCGGCGGGATTTTTCCAGCCAGATTTTTCAGTTTTCTGCGTTGCCTGGTAACGTTTTTCCGGCTGATCCGCCGCACGACGCCTCCGGTTTCCGTGAGGCTGAATTTTTGCTTCAACCAGGAGAAGCCGCGCCGAAGTGGGACAATTTGCGTTTTTGTTTCATTCATTTCCACGCCAAATGCTGCCGCTTCTTGTCGAATCACTTCCAGGCAGGCGAGCAAATGCTCTTTGTCGCGATGGATGATGTAGCCATCATCCATGTAGCGCCCGTAGCATTTACAATGCATCCGTTCTTTGATCCTGTGATCGAGCCAATTCGGGACGGCTAGCGCCAAATTTTGGCTGATTTGGCTGCCAAGCCCCAGACCGACCGGCCCAAACATCCCAACCAGATGTAAAATCAGGCGTTTCAGCCGTTCGTCGGCAATGTAGCGCTCCAAGATTTTTGCAATAGCATCATGACTGATGCTGTCGAAAAATTTATGGAAATCATAGATCAGGATGTATCCATCCCGCCCAAATTTGCGGTAAAACTGGTGCAAATGCGTTTCCAGGCGTCTGAGCGCGTAGTCAACGCCTTTTCCTTTTTGACTGGCCGAGTTATCAGGAATCAGCCTCGGGCCAAGAACGGGAGTGAGCAGGTTGTCGCACAAACAACGCTGCACCACGCGCTCTGTGATATGCACAGAGCGGATATGTCGGTGTTTGCCGCGCTCAAAAATGTCAAACTCAATAAATCCATTGCTTTTCCATGTGCCGCTCAGCAATTTTCGCTGAGCCATACGCACGTTGATAAATGCGTTCTCTTTGTAGGCCTGGGTCGAATGTTTCCAGCCTACGCCGCGCCTACATTTTTTATAGGCGGCATACAAGTTTCCAAAAGTGAATACGTCTCCAAACTGAATTTTCAAAAGGGGGAACCTCGCTGGTAGCGGATTAGCTCGAAAGCGTCCGCGTCTCGGTGATATTTACCCATGTGGGAGGGTCAGGTGCTCCTTACGCGCGTGGACTGATTTCGATAAACGTCTACTCTGTCTCCCTATCGCGCAATCCGAAGCAAACGCCGTTGCTGTTGCTGGCGTTGTTGTTGTTGCTGCTGCCGTCGCTGTTCACATTGCAAAAGTTCGTGACGTTGGTCGCATTCGGGGACGCCAACGCGCCCGCCTGCGCCCGGCAGGTTTTACAGCGCCTAACCCATGTCTTAAAACTTAAAACGTGCCTTGTCGGATTTTTTTGCCCCGGCGATCAGGCGGCCTTCGTCAATCATCAAATCTGCCCAGTGCTCCAAGGCGTGCTCACTCAGGCCGTGTTGCAGTTCCATCAAAACGCTGCATTTCCCGATCAGTGCCTGCAAACAGTTGTTCGCCTCGATCAAGTGGTCCCGCCGCATCTGTGCCTCATGTTCGTTCGTCGGGTAGATGCTGTTCGCTGCCTTGCAGTGGTTGTGTACCTCGCTGGCCAAGTGGCTCAGCTCTGTCCCAATGAAAAACGTATAGCGTTTTGGCAGTTTCATGCAACATTTCAACGTGTGTAGCTCCAGATTATAAGCGGTATCCAAAAATTTGATGCTGCTTTCCTTGCGCTGGCTTTTCAATACCGACATTCAAGGTCCTTTCCATCCGCGCCAAAGGCGGCGCGGATTATTGGATTTTGGCTTAAACGCATAAGCCGAAGCAAACGCCGGTGCTGCTGCTGGCGCCGGTGTAGTCGCTGCTGCCGTCGCTGCTCACAGAGCAAAAGGTCGTGACGTAGGTCGCACGCGGGGACGCCAACCAGTACCACTGTGCAGAGCCGCCGCCGTTGTTCATTTTTTTGATCCGGCTGGCGTTGCCCGTGAAAATCGGGTACTGCCGCGCGTTGCCTGTCGTGCGCTCCGTGGCTGGTGAGTAGCTCGATTCGCCGAACGTCTCAAAAGTCAGTGGCAACCAGAGTTTGTGCCCACTCCATTTGCCGTTTGTTGTATTGTTACCGGTGCCGTACCATTTATATGCCGTTTTGATCACAGCTTTCAGGTCGGAAGGCAGAGCGTTGTAAATGCTGCCATTCAGTGTAGAGCAGAGGGAGCTAGACGGAAAACCACCGTTGTTGGTGTCGCTGCTGTTCATCTGGTAGGTTTGGTACAGCAGGTTTTTGCACAAAAACGTCACAGCGGCTTTTTTTGCTGTCGTTGCACCCGACAGGTAGTCGTGGTCAAAATCGGCAATTTGCAACGTCATAATGCCGATGCCCGACAGCGTAACATCTTTTGTGTCGCCGAGCGCAAAAATTTTACCCAGCACACCAGCCGCGCCCAACGTGTCGATTTGCGCCCAGCTCAGGTCGTTCAGTGGGAGCAGAGAGAGATATCGGACTTTTTGTGTGTCAATAGCAACACTTTTGCTCTTCACGGCTCCGGAGATGGTAGCCGAGAACGTCCAATCCCCGTATGGTAGCCCTTTAAACGTTGCCACGCCGTTGGACGCCGCCACCGCCGTTTTTGTGTCGCTCCCGTTCTGCGCGGTCACGGTGACACCGCTGGAGGCCAGCACATAGGTAATGCCAAGGATGCCCGCCAAAATTTTGAACGCATCGTCCGGTGTAGCAGTGGGTGGGAGGCCGATTTGAGCGGCGGTTGCATCTTTCAGTAGGTTGGCCTTGTTCAGAGGCGTTCCCACCTGTTGGAATCCTTCGGTGTTGATGCCGTTGAAATCAATGGGGAATGTACCTGCCTGGAGCATTGCAAGGGCGTCCGCCCAGCTAGTCCCGGCTGGTACCGCGCTTTTCAGGAATCGGCTATTGCCAGTCCCCTTTAATACAGAATCAATCATGTTACACCTCCCCGCTGAAAACTTCGCCGCTGGTTATCAGCGTGATTTTCAGCGATTCAATTGTTTTGTCCAGGTTTTGGAATATCGTTTCGATATTGTTCGCCTGGGAATAAGTTAGGTTGGACAGGGATTCGGGAGCTGGTGGTGTATTCTCCGGCAAGATGAACGCCGCACGGATGTTTTTTACGTCGCTGATATACTGCGCCGCCTGCTCCGGGGTTGGGATATCACCGTTGGCCCAGTCCGTTTTAGGGGCTACCTCTACAGAGGTACCAGCATCGTCACGCAGTCTGTCCCGAAGGTAAGCCACTGCCTGCCCGACACGATTCATATCGGTGTAGTTGTAGCTGCCCTTCATCACGGTCAGAAACTCGGTGATTTCCGCTTCCGTTGCGTTTCCTGTGCTGATTTTCTGGGCCAAACTAACGGCTTCGGAAACATCCGACGCTGTGCGATCTGTGATTAGGGCGTCGATGATGCCGCTGTTTTCTGTAATTGCTGAACGCTTTACACCCATTGAATCACCTACCATTCTACGATTACACACCCAGGTTTTCCGTTCTCCCCGGCTGTACCTTCCGTTGCCCGTGCGGCAACATAGGTATGGTACATACCGGTTTCCTTATCCTTGCGCTGGGCGTACTTACCATTTCGGCCCTGCTTGCCGCCTGCGCCGCCCGAACCTTCCAGGCCGGTGATAGTACCAGCATAGTCAGCACCCTTCTGAGCGTACACAGCGCCGCTTTGAATGTCCATCAAACCAGAGGTGTAGATTTTACCGTTGGCGGACGTGAACACACCGAATGTGGTAGCGCCGCCGTCTGTTCCCTTGGTACCATCCTGGCCCTTTGCACCACCAGCGCCGCCGGTACCAGCCGCGCCACAAGCGTAGGTGTATGCCTGGTTTTTGGTGGCGGTTGTTTCGATAATGAATACCTTGCCGCCATTGCCGCCGATGCCGCCATCGTTATCCTTCGGGTCAAACGAATCACCCCACAGCATATTGCCGCCGCCGCCGCCCATGCCGCCGTTGCCGCCGCCAATCAGCGTGATTTTGATTGCACCGGCCTGGGGCGCTGTCCAGGTACCGGAACCAGTGAGAACAATTTTGTTCTGATACATGGAATCATTGGGAGACTGCACCAGTTCGGACGGGTTGGAACGCATAACACCATCTTCTAGGGTAAGCTGCTGTTTGTACAGTCGGGCGGAAATGGTACTCTTGAATTGCGTATCGACAGCCTGGATATCCCCGCACTCACTGGATGGATTACCACGGCTTTTAACGCTGAACGAACGTCCGCCGTACTCGAACAGGCAGGATATAACTGCCTTTCTGGCATCCGCTTCTGTGTGGATAAACGGGTTATCGACACTCAGGGATACCTCGGATTCGGTGTTATTCCCGGAAAATGTAACTTCGTTGTTGTTGTCCAACTTAAACGTGATATCCGCTATATCATCGTTTGCCGACATTTCCGGGTATTCGTACATGTTATCTAGGGTAATTCGGTTCCCTTCGTCCTGGGCCAGCTTGCCGACACGCAGGTAGCCGGTCGCGAAATCCTGCCGGGGCCATGCGTTGATTGCCATGCACAGAAAGCGTAGCATCTCGCCGCATTTTTTATCCTTGATATCGTCTTTCGTGGCTGTAATGGAAATGTCCTTTACAGTGTCTTCCACGATGTAGTTTGTGCGGAAATTCGCGCCCAGGCTTGCCATAATAGCCTCTACCCAGCCGGATACTTTCGTTGGCAAGGTTTCTGGGACGATGAAATTTCGTTTTGTCAGCGCCCCGATAACGTCTACCAGAGACCATTCAACAGTAAGGTCTTGCAGCTTCCAACCTGCGCTTTGCTGGTAGTAGGTACCACCGGGCAACCACTCAATCGTGCCATCCTCTAGGTATAGGCCCAGCTCCACGACGATTCTTTGCCGATCTTCGATTGATGTAAAGATCGTGTTCGGGGCGTAGGGGTCGAAACGATGGTCTCTGTTTTCTACCCGGATATCACAAGTCGAATACGGGATTTTCAGCCCTGAGAAAGTCACCTCTGTCAGGATATCCACGGACTGCAAAACTTTCGTGTCCCACGTTTCATAGAGGCCGAACAGCAGGCGCAGAACCCGAACAACGCGGTTAGGTAGGGACCACTTCTTGATAGTCAGCCGTGCCCGTGTGGGATAGTTCACCGTGAATCCATCAATTACCACACTGGTATCTCGGTTGTTCGTCACAGCCCTGGTATACAGTAGGTTATCGCCACTCCAAACGTGGATTTCAAACTCGGTTGGGTATCCGTCCGCTGATTTGCTGGAAAACTGCGTTGTGACGGCCTGCAAGATTTCGATGTTGGACACTGCGATTTCGATATAGGGATAGGGTTCGGAAAAGCTTCCATCCTGGCCCGATAGGGTCTCCCCTTCCCAACCAACCTGTCCCCTTTTGTCCGCTGGGTCGCTGGGTCGGATGGTAAAACTACCATCCAGTACCCAGCGATTCAGTTCCAGCGTTGCTATGGTATCCGGGCTTTCATCGTTGCCACGATTCGCCACCTGGGCTGAGTTGGAGATAGGCCCTTCCTCATTGGGAGTGATGCTGTTAATGGTTGCATCCGGGTCTACCAGGTCGAAGACTGCCCGGACTAGCTGTTTTCTGGAATCGGCCACGACGGCGGCATCGTATTCTGCGCTGTGTTTAATCATGGCCGTCTATCTCCTCGAATACAAGTTTGTACCCGCCCCAGGTGGGGCCAGCGTCTCCCCAGCGGGTGAGCGTGGGTTGAGGCTGTTCTACCAGATGGAACCACCCCTGCACCAGCTCTTTCCCGCCGGTAGAGGGCAGGAAAAACAATTGATGCCGACGCTTCGCTTTCATGGCCTCTGCAATCCGTTGCATTGTGGCATAGTCGATTGCAGACCATTCCAGTTCCACGTGCCAGATGGTAGCGCGGACTTCTTCGATACGCCGCCCGGAAATCATACGCTCTGAGACGCCTAGCTCTTCCTCATAGGCGGTGTAGTCCCCCTCTTCCAAATCTTCGACTTCGATTCCGTCGATAGAGAGGAACATGTTGCCAGTATCTTCGTTCATTTTCCCACCCCCTTAATCGCTTACTATGCGCGGACTTTGGTCTTCCACGGCTCGGATATCGTCAATCAGGCCACGGGCGACCTCTTTGCCGTTCAGATTCAGCACGATTTCCTTGCTTCGTCCCTGGGCGCTGGATGCTAGGACAATGGCATTTGCCAGTCCGGTCATATCCTCGGTTTTCAACGACGCGGCCTGTGCCGCTTTGTCGTTTACCGTACCAGTCAGCCGCCCAGAGAAGTCGGAAACATCGGCGTTTACCGTCCTGGAAACCACGTCGGCAGCGTTGATTCTATCCAGTTCTGCCAGGATGCTATCAGATACGGATTTTGCTATCGCTATGGCCCGTTCCCCACTGATAGCCAAGCCGTCACCGAAAGCATCCATAGCCTCTTGCCCAGCAGGCTTAAACTCATCCGGCAACTTATCCAGGTATTCGTCATGGATAGCGTCGATTTCCGTCTGATAGATGGATTGGGCCACCTTTTTAGATGCCGCTTCCTTCTCCTGCCACAGGGACATATAGTTTTCGTATTGATCGTCCGCCATGCTCAACAGGGCGTTGGCGTACTTCATGGCCTTTTCTTGATCCAGCCCCAAGACTTCATCAAGCAAGCTATCCGCAATGCCACGGTCTTTTAGGGCCTGGATGGTATCGCCATACTTGTTGATAGCGTCGATACTATTTTGCAGGTTTGTCAGCTGGAAGAAATCATCTTCCTCGGTGAATAGATCAACGTCGCTTAACTTGCCCTGCAAACTATCCCGGCTGCTTTCAACAGCGTTCAGTGCTTTTTCGTAGTTGTTCTTGATTTCATTCAGGGCATCCGCTTGGGATTTCAGAGCTTCCTTCTGAGCTGCTTCCTGCTTTTGGAGCTGTTTTTCGTTCCAATCTTCATTCAGCTTGTCGATATCAGCCTGAATCTTTTCCCTGTCCTTGATTTCTGCCTTGGCTAGTTCGTCGTTCTTTTCCTTTAGGTTTTTCTTGTACTCAGCAAGCTCTTTAGCTGCTGCACGTTCATTAGCTGCCGTTTCGATTTTTTCAATCTCTTCGTTCAGCTTTTCAACCTCTTTGGAAACGATGTTAGCAACGTTTCTAGCTGCATCACGGGCCAGTTTGATGTTTTCCTTCAAGCCGTTTGCAAGGCCCTGAATGATGTTCACGCCGTACTCATAGAATACTTTGGACGGCGAATGAATTCCTAAAAGGCTGGTGAAAGCGCCCTTGATTTGCCCGGCAAAGCTTTTGATTTTTCCAATAGCCGCGCTGATCTTGCTGGAAATACCATTGATTAGTCCCTGGATGATGTTGGCACCGATGGATTTCAATTGTCCAGGCAACGAAGAAAGCGTTGATTTGATGTTGTTGCCAACCTGCACCATTTTGGCCCTGGCCTGGGACGCCATCTGAGAACCCCAACTAATCAGGGCGGAAAGAGCGCCTGCTAAAGCGCTTTTGATTTTGCCAGGAAGGGACGAGAAGAAGGTGATAACCGCGTTGACGGCGTTGCTCGCCGCCTGCCGCATGTTGGCTATCATCTGCGATCCCCAGCTACGAACAGCGGCACCAGCCGTAGTCAGTGCGCCGGTGATTTTACCAGCGAGATTCTGGAACCACGTAACCACCGCATTAACCGCATTGGTTACGGCGTTCACCATCGTTTGCTTAACGTTGTTGCCCCAGTTGCGGATAGCAGCACCAGCCGCCGTTAAAGCACTGGTAATTTTGCTTGCCAGCCCGGAAAACCATGTAACAACTGCATTGATAGCGTTGGTCACAGCGTTTACCAGCGCTTCCTTCGCTGAGGTGCCCCAGTTGCGGATAGCTGTCCCCGCCGCTGTCAGTGCGTTGAAAATGGCGTCCGGCAGGTTCTGGAACCAGGTGATTACCGTTTGGATTGCGTTGGGTAAGGTGGTGCTGAAAAATGTAATCAGCGCACCAATTACTTCGATTACGGCAGTGATTACACTTGCTAGGATTTGTAGCTGTGCGCTAATGAGGGTTATAATCGCCGAACCAGCGATTTCGACGAATTTCTGGAAAAATCCACTGATTGCCGCCGTTCGCTCTGGTGTGAAAACCCTCCCCACAGCTTCCCCAAGCGTGGAAAATGCCGATTTCACACCTTCAATGGGGCCAGAAATCCAGCCTGCAACGTCGGGGAATAGGTTGTTCAGGCCGTCAGCAATCATAGAACCAACGTTTTTTAAGATGTTCTGGATAGCCGGGATTACATTTGATAGGGCCGTCATAACAGTTTCAATAAGATTCTGTGTAAGCTGCCCCATATCGGCATCCGGGTTAGCTAGGCCAGTTAGCCAGTTAGCCCACGCCTTTTTCATGCTACCTATGCTGCCCTCGATGGTCTGAGAAGCTTCCTTCGCGGTTGTCCCAGTTATTCCCCACTGGTCCTGAATTACGCCGATTGCATCAATAATGTCGGAATAGGAGTTAATGTCATATTTAACCCCTGAAAGTGCCGTAGCATCATTCAAAAGTTGTTGCATACCTTCCTTGGTACCACTGTAACCAAGAGAAAGGTTGTCCAACATATCATAATTTTCTTTAGCAAACCCTCTATAAGCATCTTGGATACTTTCCAGGCTGGTACCCATCTTGTTAGCATTATCCGACATTTGGATAATGGCTTTATTGGCTTGCTCTGCCGCTTTTTCTGTATCGCCACCGACAGAAGTTATTAAGGTTGCGGCAAAACTGGTTGCCGTTTCCATGTATTCGTTAGCAGACATACCGGCGGTTTTGTAGGCTTCCGCCGCATACTGCTTCATTTTGCCGGACGAACTTTTGAAAAGGGTATCCATGCCGCCTGTAAGCTGTTCATAGGAGGCATAGGATTCAATAGCCTGCTTGCCGACGTCGATCATAGCCTCGCCGAGTTTTTTAACGGCTTCAACGGCCAACTCAACGCCTTTGGCGGCAAGGTTACCCATGAAGGTGCCTTTGAAAATCTCGCCGAATTTGCTAGCACTGCCACCAGCTTCATCCATCTGGTCACCGGCATCATCGGCAGCATCACCTAATCTATCCAGGTCTCCCTCGGCATCATCAGCGGAATCGCTCAACCTATCCAAATCCTCGCGTAGATGGTCCGCGCCGTCCGAATTTGTGCTAAACGGGTCGTTTCGCAATTCATCGAACGATGATTCAAGATCATCTAGGTAGGAATCCATATCGTTCAGCGAATTGCCCAGGTTTTGGGCACCATCCGCCGCTGTGGAAAATGGATCGTTGTTCAGTTCATTCAGTGAGGCGTCGATTTCATTAAGATAGGTATCAATATCCCCAAGGGAACCAGAAATACCCTCTGACATGCCCCGCGAAGCGCTGGAAACAGTCTCAAATGAACCAGTGATACCCTTTAGGTTGTTCGCTAGTGCTTCAGCAGCAGATGAAACTTGTTTGAACGAGTTTATTACTTCGCTGGCATCACCGTTAATTTCGATGGTAACGGAACCATCAGCCATTTACGTCACCACCTTAATCACCTTTCCCCTTCTGTTTGACGTATTCCTCTGCCTCCTGGTATCTCCTGTTGATTTGCGCCAACAATTCAGCGTCGCGTTCTTCCACCGTCATGTGCTTTTTGCGGTCTACGGTATCCTTGATAGCGTAGATTTCGCGCATTTTCTTGAAATGCTTGCGGCGCGTCCGGTCCAACTTGTTTAAGTCCGCCGTTCGGTACATAATCCGTTGCATAAAATTGCTTTCATGTGGCAGGTTGAACAGCAGGCGGCGAAACTCCCACCAATGTAAGTCTGCCTTGGTAAGGTCGATATTGTAGTAAGTAAGGAAGGAGGAAGAGATAGCTTCGGCGTCTTGCTCAAAGTCGTATACTCTCCCTCCCTTCTTCTTATCCCCTTGTTTTGGTTCTCCGTCGACTTGATTGTACCCACGGAAAAAGCCAAGCATGGCATCAACAGCAGCCTTAACATCGGCAGGGACAGAGCCTCGGTAAAAAAGGCTTAATAGGCCAGCTACATCCGGCTTTTCTTCCTTCAATACCTCTAGCTCTATCGCCACTCCGACGCGGAAGCTAGGGTCTATCGGTACCTGCTTCCCGTTGACTTCAACATGATCCGGTAGCACACGAAACGGGTTAGTTCGCATCGGACTTGCGCAGCTTCACCCGCTCGGCAGCTTCTGCGCGGCGTCGTGCCCGTTCCTCTGCGCGTCTCTGCTCCCGATTGGTGGGGGCAGGTTCACTTCCGTACTTGATAGCATTACTGCCCATGATATCCGTGATGGATGCCATCTCTTCCGCCACACGGCGGACGAAATCGCCGTAGGCGAACACGATAGCTTTCAGGTTGCTTCTGGGGCCGAAACACTTTTCAGAGGTACCTTCCCCGATGATGGTATCGAAGAAGTCCCGAACCAGTTCACACATGCCCTTCATGTAGGCAGTGACATCCTTGGGCAGTGCTTCGGTTTCCTTCTGCACACGTTCCAGCTCATTGATAAACAGCTCCATGTTTACCGTGTCGAAAGTGTCATACTCCACGGCAACGCCGTTGATGTTATAGGTATCCATGCTTAGTCCTCCTTATCTTTGGTTACACGTCGGCGGAATAGGTGTACTCGGTGGGGGCGGCAGTTGCCATGATATCCACATCGATCTCAGCGGAAGCGCCTGCCTCGCCGGAACCGTCCGAGTTCACGATAACGGCAGCGGTACCCTTTTCGCCCTTGCCAGTCAGCAGAGAGAAATAGACGTAGGGCACGATAACGGCCTGACCGGTGCCGAACTTGATAGCGTGAGACAGGGCGTAGTCCTGGAAATCATCACCAAACATGCGATCACCGGTGACGTTGAAGGTACGCTGGGTAGCGGTCTTGGTGGTCACTTTGCCGTTGCGGATGTAGGTCTTATCCTCGCTCTCCGGGTTCAGCTGGGAATCAACGTTAGTGATGCCGCCCTGGACAACCACATAGTCACCGATTTTGCCAGTGGGAGCAGAGGCAATATCAACGGCCAGAACAAAATCGTCGGCAGTGGCAACGCCGGAATAGGAAGGAGACGGCTCCTTGCCCGTCATAAGGGTAGAAAGTTTCATTTTTTCGTTTCCCCTTTCAGTTGGAAAAATAGTCCATAGTCATCAGAATTTGATGATCTTCAGTATTATCGTCGTACCGGGCGAACATTGCCGCCCTGGTGTTGCAGGTAATTTTAGTTGCCTGTTTCCCGTCCCCCAGATAAGGCAACGGGCGGCGGGATACGGCCCAATCACCAATAGCATCCAGGATTTCGTCGGCTTTCAACCGGTCGTTGTTGCTGGACGGTTGCAGGCGATAGATAATTTTGAATTGATACTGCCCCTGATACGCCCCGCGAACGTATTCCTTGGTTTTGTAGGCCCCTTGGATAGTAGAAAGCGCCATACCAGGCTGATCGGAAGGAAGGTATTCAAAGGCGATATTGGCGGGTTTACTTTCATAAAGATTCAGCCAAACCAGCAGTTTCCTGGAAATCTGGTCGGTTTCCGCCCTGGATACCATGCGTAATGGTCTATCATCCATTCAATATCGCCTCCTTGTACTTCTTTACCCAGTTCGGCAGATTCATAGCCTTGGACGCATCGAACCAATGACTTTGCGCCTGTCCGTGCATTGCCTTGGTGAACACCAAACTTTTGCCATTTGCCACTTTAGTAGCTCCCGGCCTAGCCCACGGGCTACCGGTATCCGGGTCAACCAATACCTTACCTTCCCATAGAAAACGGGCATACGGGCCAGGGTATACGATGGTATCTCCCTGTACCCTAGCTCGTCCTGCAAGGGAACCTGTAAGAGCTGGGACAAACTGGTCGGTGTCCTTCATGGCTTCATTTGCCAGAACTTCCTTGGCCCGGTCTGCACGCTGGGCGAACTTGGCGGCGTCAATTTTTACATCGACTTTAACGCTAATCATCAACGCCCTCCGATTTCAAAATGTCTCATTTCATCCGAACCAAAGTCCTTCTCATCTACCGAATTGATTCTGTATACATCGTCATGGGTCCTGTTAATCCACTGGAAATCCTTCTCAGGTTCTACAACCTCACCCTTGACGATGAACGTAGAAACATCGGTAGGCGGCGCAGAATCCAGCGTCCACAGGCCGCTTTTATCGGCGGCGGCATGGTATTCCTTCGGGGATACATACCGTTTGATTTCGGCGGTCTGCCCGTCGTAGGCTTTCACGCTGAACGGGATGTATACCGTCACCGCGTCGGCGTTTTCCATGCCGGAAGAACGGACGTTGGCGGCCTTGGCAGCATCCAGCAAAACTCCTTCTAGCACCGTGATATTAGTCACTTGCTCGAATGTTACCTGATCCTCAGTGATGATATACAGGGTGATGGTATGCGGAAACATCGTCACCAGCAATCACCCCGCTTTGCCATCGGGTAGCCGGTAGCCTGCAAAAAGCCGGTACCTTGCAGGTAGATTAACAACGCGCTTTTTTTGCGTGCTGTTAGCAGTTGCAGGTCTGCCGCGCTCAGAGTTTTGGTACCGTAGCTCCGGGACCATCCCCCCACCGATTCACTTGAGATGGAACCGGTGGAGGAAAAGGTCAGGGCGTTCAGCCTGTTTTCATCCTGGAAGATTTCAGCCAGCTCACACGTAGCCATTTGCACCGCCGTTAAATCATCTCCCACCGCCGACATAGCTTTCCCGCTAGTGGCGGCGTTGATGTAGGCGGTAGCGCGGGTAGCAAGACCGTTGAAATCAGCTTCTTCAATGGCGTTGCCGCCGTATTCGTTCTTGTAAAACTCATAGGTTGCGTAAGCCATTGGTTAGCTCCTTTCTCAGGCTACCTTGATAACGTAAGTCTCATCCATGCGCTCGAAAGAGGGCAGGACGATCTCGGAGACGGTGGTCTTGGTGTTCACGGGGTCAGAGGTGGTGGTCACAGCAACGGCAATGCCGGTATCAACCAGGGACACATCAGCATCAGCCTTGCCCATCAGAGTGCGTTCCTCCGGGGTGGTGCCGTACCAGGTAGAACCCAGTGCGCCATCAGGCAGCAAGGTCACCATATCGTCGGGGTAGAACTTATGAGCAGTGCCAGCCTCATCCTTGTACTGCTTGGAGTACACGATGACGGTCACGCCAAGCTCGTTCTGGAACAGCTCATTCACTCGTGCGTCGGTCATGAACACGTTGGCGGTGATGTTCTGGGCCAGTACAGCCGACTTGATCTTAGCATTGGCTTTCAGGTAGCCCATGGTCTTCTTGCTGCACAGCATGATAGTGGGCCGGGTGCCGGTATTGGATTCCACGGAATCCAGGGCGTCCTGAATGTCAGACATGGGGTCGGCGGTGTCGGTGGCGCTCCACTTCTTGGTTGCGGTGGTGATAGCGTTGTAGTTGTTGGTCTTGTAGGAGCCGTCGGTGTCGTAGTTGTAGCTGTACTGAACACCACCGGCTTCCAGGACGATTCTGGGGGAACCATCGGTAACAGGAGCAAGCAGCTGCATACGCATACGCTCAGCCACAACGCGGGCGCCCTCAACCAGGGTGGAAGCATCGTCATAGATGGAGGACAGGACAGAGGCCAGGTAGGGGTCATTGCCGTCGATGATACGCATGATCTCCTGCTCATCTTCCTCCTTCACCAGCATGGATTCACGGAAAAAGGCCATCTGGGTCTCATCGACCTTGATACCCTCGCGGCTACGCAGTGTAGACTTGGCGTCGAAGTTGGAGGGGGCCAGAGAAACGGGCAGGCCCTTGTGGGACTTGATCCACTTCAAATCCAGGCCCATCTTCTTCTTGGCAGGGAAGAAGCCCTCGCCCAGGTAAGCCATGCGGTTAGACGCAGCTTCGGTCTGCTGCACGGCAATAGCGGCAGCGCTGAAAACATCAGAAATGTTCATTGTGTATCCTCCTTCCTTACATGAATACGACGTTCTTCATAGCGGCCTTGGCGGCAGCATCCACGGTAACACCGGAATGTGCCTGCGCCTTGGTGGTGTTGATGTAGCCGCCGATTACGATGGTGCCCTGGGGGCGATCCTCGTAAACGTCACACAGCAGGACGCCGACGGCGGTAGAAGTCTGACTGCCGGATTCGCCGGAAGTCGCGGCTTTCTTGCCATCCGCCGCCATAGGAGTGCCAGCCTTGCAAACGCCGCTGGTAAAAGCGGTAGAATCCAGAGTAAGGGCCTTGCCCACATACTCGGAGTTGTACAGGATTTCCACATCCGAAGGTGCGGAAACCTCAGAGTATTTCATGGTACCCAGTGCCATATTTTTCACTCTCCCTTATATTGCGACAGTACGTCGCTGTACGTTTTGTTGTTCTGCGCGGTAGCCGCACCGATGCTTTTTGCAAGAGCGATACCGATATTTTCAGTGCCGCCGCTGTCCTTGCCCCCTGCACCGACAGGTCGGCCAAAATAAGGGGTGGGTTTGTCAGATGCAAAAGCGCCGGGGTCAGCTTCACGCTGTGCTTTCAGGAAATCGTCGAAACCTTCCAGTGCGCCGTCTTTCAGGGTCAGGCCCTTAGCTTTCAGTTCGTCCCTAAAAGCGCGTTCAGCACCCTTGGACGAAAACTTGACGTTTGCTCCGGTGATAGCAGCAGAAGCAGCGGCGGAATAGTCTCTCTCCGCAATCTGCGCCTTGTAGGCTTCTGTGTCTTTGTCGTACTTGGCTTTCAGCTCATCCATCTGAGCCTTGATCTCATCGGCAGAACCAACGTTCTTTTTCAGCTCTTCCAGATCCTTGTCTCGGTCGGCAAGCTGGGTCTTCAGGTTCTCGGCGTCCGCCTTGGCAGCTTCAGCCTTTCCCTTCTCCCGTTCAATGTCTTTGCCGTTCTCGGTCAGAACCTTGTCGATGATTTCATCTTCCAAACCAAGTTCTTTCAGATATTCGCGTTTCATTGTTCTCTCCCACGACTACGCTTATTTACGCGGGTTGCATCCGCTGTCGCCCGTAGTTTTACGACGTCGGGGCGGTCAAAGATAAAAAATAAGCCAAAAACCAACGTTTTAGTTGATTCTTGGCTCAAAGGCTCAGGTTATTTGGGTTTTGTTCGCTTTACTTTGCTTCTTTTTGCTTACGTTTGCTTTTTTGTTTGCTTACGTTTGCTTAATTTTGGTTTCGTTTGGTTATCCAGCCCATTTGATTTCACCGTACCAATCGCAACGTTTACCGTTGTTTTTGCCGGTGCATTTCACTAGGACGCCACAGGCTCCCGGCTTTACCGGGTGAATCTTCTTCCCACATTCAGGGCAACAGAACCAGGTTTGTCCGTTGATTGTTTTAATCATCGTCCTCTTCCTCTTCATCCTCTGGCTCCGGGCCGTTAAAGTAGATATTGAAAAATTCATTCACAGCAACCATTTCGTTTGCGCTTTTCCCATCAAATTCCACGGTTGCAGCGCGAATAGCATCATACGTTTTCTCACACACGGTAATCTTCAATATACCACCTTCGTCCTTTCGCGCTGTAACGGCAGGTTGGCCGCTTCGCTGAATAATCTGTATTCACGGTTCAGCAGGCGAATCTTAGCCCTTGCCGCTGTTGCGTCCTTGGCGGCTTCCTCTGTTCCCAGGGCTTCCGCCGCTTTCTGTATGCGCTTTTGCTTCCTAATAGATCGTTCTATCTCCCTTTGCTTTTGGGAGGCCTGGTACTGGTCGTATGTGCGGCCCTGGTATTCAAATGGTGGTTGATCTATCTCGCGTAGTTGTTTATCTGTGTAGGTCCTGGATGATACCCCATCAATATAGGGGTAGTAATGGTGTCGGCAGTTCCAACCACCCAGGCCCGGCCCTGTGCCGTAACCTGTAACCTCTTCAAAGTCCGGGTACCGCGTATTCTTGGGTTGTTCCGGCTTGTTCCAGGCGTACACCTTACCTTGCCATGCAGCATGGTTCTCTGGCCCGTTACCTGTGTTTCTTGCGCCGCCATGAGCGGACACTTCGACTAGGTTGGTTTCCAGTCGCTCCATACTCTGCTCTGCATAGCGCTGGCAGGTTTGATTCACCCCAGTCATCACAGCACGTCGAGCGGCTACATCCGCTTGATCGTAATGTACCCGCCCATTGGATTCGTAGCGGATAGACGTTAAACCACCGGCGGCAAGCTGCTTTGTGGCGTGGGCTATCGCTTCGTTATAACTGATAGTCCCGGACATTACTTCTGTTTCCGCCATATCTAGCGCCCATTGATACGCTTTCTTGGGTTCCAACCACTTAACGACTTTGCCGTTTCGTCGGACTGCAAATCCCATTGATTGAGTGAGGTTTCGCAATTCGTCTTTGGTCTGCCGCCTGATAGCCTCAACGTCCACATCATCAACAATGTGGCGCGGGGCGGTAATCTCTGCCGCCGTTGCTAATGTACCGTAGTATTTGCGATTGCGCTCTACTACGCCGTCCATGATAGCGTCAACTTTATCCAGGCTAGTTTGCGTAGTCTCCGCAATAGCCGTCGTGATTTCATCCAGTGTTATCCCATGGGCACGCAGTTCCCGGATATCCTCAACTGTCACCTGGTTCAGGTCATCGGATACCACCAGCCGCCAGCAGATTTCTTGTAGAAGCCGATCTTCCAGGCCCCGGAATAGTTCGGCGATAGGTTCAGGCAGGGCATCCAGAACAGCGGGGCTGAATGGGTACTTCATTATTCAAGTTCCCCTTGCGGCTCATCGATCATTTCCTCCATCCTCGGCAGCATAGCCTTGGCAGTCTCTTCATCCTCGCCGAAATGCTTCTGCCGGAACTCATAAGCATTAAGAATACCAGCCGAAACTAGTTGTAGGTCAGCCGCCATTTCTGCGCGGTTGTTCTCAGGATCATCAAGCACGCCATCGCCGAAGCTGAGATGCAGCTCATAGTCCCCCTGAGGGGCCAGGGCGTACAGTGTGGCGTATACATCCATCGCATATACCAGATCGTCCAGGGCATCCCCAAACGCCTGCTGAATGTGGCTCTCGGTAATGTACTGCCGCTGCTTGCTGGCCAGGATTTCCGTCGATGTTTTCTCAACACTGGACGGGTCGGAAATCGTTCCATAGGCTAGGCCTGTCTGGAATTCAATCTGTTTCAGAATGTTTTGAAAGCCTCTGTAAATGGCATCATCCCGAAAAGCTGGGCTGAATTCCTTGAAAAAATCCCCATCCTGGGACATAAACGGCCCGAACTCATAGAGCCGGTTTCTTCCAAAATCACGGGCGTTCCCGCTGGTGTACTCAGCAAAAATCTTGCGTTCGCCCGATTTGAACTCCCACCACAATCTATCCCACTGTTCATCTGCATCCTTTACTAGGCCGACGATAGAACCGCCGTACACAGATACACCCAGGCGGCTATCGGTGTCGATGTTGTTCGCAACAGGCGGGGTGAAGAAAGCAAACAGCGGACGTTCTACGCCGTCGAGCGTGGTTTCATCGTCCAAGGTTGCCCAGGCAGGGACCGTATCGAGCGGCACTTCCTCGCCCACTGTTCCGTACTGGTTGGACTTGTGGGCCTTGTTCCGCACAACGTAGGCCGTGCGTTCTCCATCTCTCACAAACTCATGGCTTTCCAGGCGGACGTACCATTTACCGGCTAGTTGCACCCGCTCGCGGAATACACCGCCGGTGCATTTACCAACTTCGTCGAAGTTAGTAGGCTGAAATGCCATGATACTAGAAGCATCGACTTTCAACGTGCCGTTGTACACATAAGGCCGAAGGGCTAGCCCACCAAGAGCAAGCCCCATCTCCAAGTTTTTCTCAAAGCTCCGGGCGGCATCCTGGAAACACGTATCCAAGAATTCAGCCCGTGCCCCGCCGGTAACTGTTCCGTTGAATTCCACCAGTGCAGGCCGCGCCATTTCACGGGCGATAGCAGCAGGCAGTCCGAGCGGGATAATGTCGCGCTTGGCCCAGGGCGGTTCGTTGATGTACATGGAATACCAGAGGTTGATATTCTGCTGCATCGTAGTACCAACCGCCGTATCTACGCCGAAATCCCTCTTAGCAGCAGCGGTGGGAAACAGCCAGTTTTTCAGATTTCGGAATGTCCTAGCAAAAAAACTCTCCATTAGCGCACCTCCCGCCGCATTATCGTATACGCAAAGTAGCGTATCATATCCATTGCGTGGTCCGATTCTTTAACTACCGCGTCGGTTTCTTTTTTTTCGTCCCAGCAGTAGGAACCGAATTCGTCAAACGTATTTTCGCAGCTGGCATCGAACAGGATTCTACCAGCTAACAGCAGGCTACCAGTAAGACGGATACCATCTAGCACTGCATTATTGGCATCCATCACGGCAAATTTGCCGCGCCGCCGCAGTGTTTCCTTGAACGATGCTGCCGACGGGTCAACGATCACCCGCTCTATCTGGTACCCTTCCGCAAATACTTCCAGATCGTCGGCGTATTCCTCATCCGTTTTCTGGCGCTTCTGCTTTCGCCCATCGTAGTAGTATTCTTTCAGCATCACAGCTTTACCGTTTCGCAGCTGCCACAGCCCCATAGCCGTAGGGTTCAACGTGCCGTAGTCGATGCTGATATAGTACACGCCGCCGGAGTGTTGTTCCGTGGCTACGTGTTTCGCCTTGTCGAACATCGGGTAAACCAGGCCGTCGGCTACGCACCATTCGCCCAGGATATAGCGGCGGTAGAACACGCCTGCATAGGTGTTCTTGTACCGTTCCACGATTTCCGGATCTAGCGCCGGATTGTCTTCTAGGAGGAAATGCAGATGCAGGGCTTTGTGCCTTTCGGTTTGCTTAATCCATTCTTGATAGAACCAATGCGACGGGGGGCCTGGGTTACAGTTGAACCAGAACCGAGAACCGGAAACAGAACAACGTGCAAGTGCCTGCTCCACGAACGATCTAGGCTGCAAGGCCACCTCATCCAACAACACCCCTGCAAGGGTTCTACCCTGGATGAGCGCAAAAGAACTTTCGTCTTTGCCGCCAAACACCTCAAACAGGTTTGTGGTGTTGCCGTTTTGCACTTCCAGCACCTTGTCTATCCGCCGCCACCGTAGCCGGTAGGTTTCACGGGCTAACGACATAGCTAGGAAAGGCTGGATAACGTTCTTAATGCAGCTATCAACGCTCTTGCCGCAAATAGCAAAACGCTGGCCGTCGAAGTTCATCATGCCCCACTTCACAAAAGCCCACATCATAATAGAACTTTTCCCTGAACGGATAGCCCCATCGCAGATGATAGCTTCGTACTTGGTGTAAGGAAAGGCTAGGATTTTCAGTTGCTTTTCACTAATCATCCGAATCAAGCCCCTCTGCGATCTTCTTTAGGCTAGCGCTGAGTGCATCTTCCTGCCGTATATCCTTTTCTGTAACAATGCCGCCCTGATCACTTTGTCCAAGGTACTGTTTGCCTAGAAAAATAGCCATAGAAGCATTTTTCTTAGCTAGCTCCCATTGCATCCTTCTTAGGCTTGGTTTTCCAAGTTGCCGTTTCTTTTTATATGTATCCGAAAAAGTTTCTCCATATGTTCTTTTACACCAAGCATTTAGTGTATCTTCGCAGCAATCAAAAACGCTACAAATCTCAGCTTCTGTACATTGAATCCCGCAAAGGTTCTCAAAAATTTTTTGATCTATTTCTTTGCGGGGACGTCCCATTTTTGCCATAATCACCCTCGCAATTCAGAAAACTCAAAAAATTCGTAAATTTTACGGGCTTTTTCTATTTCTTTGTTACGAAGAAATAGCCTAAACAACAAAGCAGCTTCAAGAGTTTCCTGATCCGAAAAGTCACTTGTTTCAGCTACTTTCCATAACTTTTCGACATCCGGCAAAAACCTGTTAATTCCCCAGTTTGATTTTGCTTTGTTATAATACTTATCACTGCCGTACAATGAAATCAAATGCGATTCAAATGCTTCCGCTTCGGATCTTGTATCACATTCAAAATATTCTATCGTCCATCGTTTACCAAAGCACCAATCATCTGTATAGTAGTGATCTTGTATTCTTTTGTCCAAGCTGTTTTTGTAGACAATTCCGACATACTTTACAATTCCGTCATCAGCATCAATGTATCTATACACACACGGTCTTCTCGTTACTTTGGCAGTTTTTCCACGTACATTGATCCCTAATAACCTTCTTTGTTTTTTAGCTTCATGGGTGCATTGCAGCCCGCAAAGGTTTTCAAATTGTTTTTGGTCAATTTCTTTTGGCCGCCGCCCCATACAATCACCTCTCCCTTTCTTTCCGCTTCTTATTTCGGATGAACCGCTCCATGTCTCGCTTTAGTTTTTGGCTTTTGGTTTTCCTGATGATCTCTTTCGCTTCTGCAATCGTCATTCTTCCAAAACCGCCTTTTCTCCGGTGAAGTTTTCCCAGCGCTTGATGATAACATCAACGTATTTAGGATCATATTCCATCACGCATGCGTTTCTTCCATTCTGTTCGCAAGCCATAATGGTTGTCCCACTTCCGCCGAACAGATCCAGAACAATGTCACCGCCTTTTGTGTTGTTCTGAATTTGATAATCGAACAGTGCAATCGGCTTCATTGTTGGATGTTCTTTGTTCGCGGTAGGGCGGTCAAATTCCAGAATCGTTGTCTGCTTTCGGTCGGACGCCCAGAGGTGTCCAGCGCCGCCTTTCCACCCGTAAATGCAGGGTTCGTGTTTCCACTGGTAATCTTGCCGCCCCATTACCATGGTATTTTTTGCCCAGATAAGGATTTGGCGAACCTCCCAGCCGGTTAGCTGGCAAGCCTTATCGAAAGCATGTTCTTTCGTTCCAGCATACCAGATATAAAACACAGCCCCAGGCTTCATAACGGAATCCGCAGAGCGAAAAGCAGAGGAAAGAAATTCGATCATTTCTTCATCCGTCTTTGCGTCGTTCTGGATTTTTAAGGCATCCTTAGTCTTGCCAGTATAGTCCACGCCATACGGAGGATCAGTAAGAAGAAGGTCAGCTTTTGCCCCCCCCCAGAAGAGCTTTCACGTTTTCTTCGGAGGTGCTATCTCCACACATCAGCCGGTGACGGCCCAACTTCCAAATTTGGCCAAACTTAGAAATAGGATCGTTGGTCTTATCAACCTCCGGCGCTTCATCTTCTGTAATTTCGGTAGCTTCGGCCGTTTCCTCCATCAAATCCCATGCAAAATCAAACATGGACAAATCCAAATCCTGCAACTCTTCGGTCAGCAAATCAATATCCCATGGGGATTCGTTGGTTTTGTTGTCCACGATACGCAGGGCGTCCACCTGTTCAGGCGTTAGATCGTCCACCATGATGCAGGGTACTTCGGCGTATTTCAGCCGCTTAGCCGCCTCAAAACGGCAATGTCCAATGACGATAACGCCATTGGAATCAATCACGATAGGCTGGACAAAACCGAACTGTCGGATGCTCTCAGCCACATTGTTGATTTGGGTATCATCGTGCTTCTTGGCATTTCGATCATACGGTTTGATCTCTTTAATTTTCACGCTTCTGATTTCCATGTTTTATCCTCCTATGCCCGTCTCTTCCGAGCTGTCAGGGCGGGTTTCCATCGCCCCAGCATCCACAAATGCTAACCGCTATTCTGGTAGCAGGCCCCGGTAACTACCCGGATATAGGCTATTGCCGCCCGCCATATTGCCCCGCGGCGGTGTCGGTGCTGTACACACACGCAACATTGTTCCACCGTGGGGAATCGCCGACTTAGTACGTTCATCGGCTACTGTATACAGTGCAGTCGCTGGGCCTTGAACCCAGTTCACCAATCCGGTGACGCCCCTACTAGCCCTTCCGCATATATCCCCGTCTTTCCGGGGTGTCAGCGGCGGCAGGAGTAGGATTTGAACCTACGCAGGCTGTAGCCCATACCGCATTAGCAATGCGGCCTCTTAAACCAATCTTGAGTATCCCGCCGTATGCCTAACCGGAATCCAACCGGGGCCACCAGGTGAGTGATGGAGCTGCTTTTACAGGCCGCAGCTTACCGAAGGAGCATTCCCTATGGAAACAAAAAAGAGAACCGACAGAGCGGAAAGCCAGCTATTGGCTCCTGCACCGATAGCCAGCATATAGAAAGAACTCCCGGCGCAACTGCCACGTCGAAGACGCTGGTGACACACCCTTGCGTTATCCGGCGGCGTTCTTTCATATATCCCAACCTGCGCGGGTCGTGGCATCCCTACCGTGCCAGATAATAGGACGCTCGCCGCGCTGGGTTAGGTGCTGAAAAACAAAACACAAAATGCAGAAAAGAAGTCAAAGCTTCACCTGCCTTTCGTATTTTATTCTCCCTTTCGGGATGGTCCTGGGATTCGGGATTGAACCAAATCATACACACCAGTGCCCAGGATATGGAGGGCGGGGCAGGGGAAGAACCCCCGCCCCTATACCAAATAGGAGGGGTGGCTATTGCCGCCGCCACCCGGCGGAAGAAGCATGCGGAAGCCCGAAAGGACAAAGACTTCCTTGCTATTATTATACCATATTCTACCGTATCGTTCCACGAAAATCTGTGTTTTTGCTAATTCTTTGGACAATATGTCCATCTGTTAATCAGCATATTTGAAAATCACGCCGTCGATGAACGACTTATTTTTAATTCGTCTGTGCAAGCCGCTTGTGGATAGGTAATTTTCCCGCGCAGCAGCCCTTGCACTGGGATAGAATTTCAGCACCTTGCCCCATTTGTCCGTCTTGGCCACAATTCGGCAATTTGGGCTTCTGCGCTCCTTGTTGAAGTCCGCCCTTGTTACAAACTCCAAATTATTTACCGCGCAATTTTGATAATTTCCGTCCTTGTGCCGCAGGATCATCCCCTCCCGTTTCCCGCCAAGGAAAACATCACACACAACATCTTTTACTCGAATTGTTTTACCAGCAATTTGAATAGTGACGTTGCCGTTGTGCGACTGTTGGCGCATGATTCGTGGATTTTCAGCCCTTTCTCTGGAATGGTCCCAACGTTGTTTTATCCAGCTTCGGATTTCGCCAAAATTAGAAACATCGTACCACCCACTTGTCCCAGGAATAGGCAACCACGCTTCTTTCAAATCTGCCCCCCAATTCTATCCAGCAGAGCCACAAGGCCACGAACTTCCAACGGATCAACGCCCGTTTCCTTCTTCAACTTATCCAAGCGATAGGTGATAGTGTGCCGGTGGCAAAACAACTCCCGCGCCACCTTGCTAATCATCATCCGGTTCTTTTCCAGTGAAAGAAGAACCTTCTTGTCGAAATCATCCATATTATCCCCCTGCTTTTTTTAGCTTCCAGAAATCATTGATAGCACCCCGGACCGGGTCCGTTTTTCGCTGTGATCTAGCGTACTCCAGTATCTCCAAATCACGCTCATAATGCTCTTTGCACATCTGCCGTCCTGGTAGCGCTGGGCGTTCGCAGTAACGGCACTCCCCTGCTGGTTTCCGTATATACCGTTCTCTGTGTTTTCTGTTTCTCCGCAACCTACATTCATTGCAAAACGCCTGCCCTTTGTAGGCCGGTTTGCCGCATGCTGTACATAACCCTGCTGCTTTTCGCTGCGCGTACAAGGTTTTCATACTCTCCCTGTTGCGCTCTTCACGCTTTTTCTTTTCATCTTGGGATAGTTTAGCGTTACAGGCGTTATTTGCCTCTACGCTGATAGATAAGCACTCTAGGCATTTATACCGCCCAGGGGCGGCGCGTTCTTTCATACAGAGAACGCACAGCCCCCTAGCTTTTGCCCATTCATAACTCTGCTTCTTATACCGCAAATCCCGTTGCCTGATTTCCTGCGCTGTCAGGGCCATTATTCAGCGCCCCCGGTTATTAGCTCGGAGTATGGGAGTGTTTCAATCCAGTGGCAAAACTCCTTCCACTCGGTGAGCTTGTGATTGCGCCGAGCACGGTAAATGTTGGCTAGAACTTCATAGTTTAGCATCAGGGTTCGGCGTTGGTTGTAACTGCTAGGAAGAATCTGAATCATCTGCCTCCACCACTTTTTTTCGTTCGTTTTGATGTATTCCTCCCGGCAGAAGTTCAGCACCCTTACAGCATCGATTAGCGCTTCACCTGGACCGTATTCGTCAAGGCCTTCAAACGGATTGAAGTAAAATTCCTCAAGGCTTTCACGGCTGAAATCATCTAAAGAAAACGGTTTCTTGTGGATGCCGTGCATTGTGGAGCAAGAGTTAGATACCGTACCAACCTTGTACGTTTCAAACTCTTTCCACCAGTACAACGGTGCTGTTACATCCACGTACACCACGATCATCCGCATGAATTTACGGTGGTCGGTGCCAGCTTTCGCCAGGCGCATCATTAAGTCGTGGTCGTTTGGGCCAACTTCGTAACGGCTTGCGATGATATGCCCATCTTCTTGGCGCAGGTATTTGCTGTCCGACTTGTCCCAGCTGTTATGAGGGTTTCTCATCCCCCGGATAGCGGCCTCCCAGCCCACTACCTCTGTGTGTTCAAACTCAATCATTGGTTCTCCTTTCCAAGTTGTGCATTTTTTGCACAGGTTACTCGTTGTATCCGAGCAATTTATCGCCGATCAAAAAGAAAACCGGCAACTTGCACGCATCTGCGGAGGCGATCTCCACCTTGCACCCTCTGGCATCGCTCCACCCCTTGCACACGATAACAGCATCCGCGTCCGCCATGACCTTTAGACTTTCGCCGAGGAACCACAACGGCTTTGCTCCGGCGGGAGCGTCCTGGAAGAAACTCTCCAAGGCCTCCACATCATCACCCCACTTAGCTTTAGCAGCCTTGATAGCTCGCTCCCGTTCTGCCAGGATTTCAGCGTCGGTTTTGCCCCGCATGGGCTGAGAGATAAAGATTTTCATTCGTTTTCCTCCTTGTTCGCTAACTCCCCGGCAATGCTTCCATAGCCGCAGAGGTCGATGTAGTTATCTGTGTGCTGAGGGTTCGCTTTGGCTCGCGCCACCTTTAACAGGGACATCATCATAGCCACGTCAAAGGGGTCGAAATCGACGCCTTTGTAGGCTGCCCAGAGGTTGGCGATATCCTGGAAGCAATTTTCTGGTTCCCCGTACTGGTCGTTTCTCTCTTTGCAGACGCATGTTGCGGCGGCGTCCAGGATGCTTTTTCTTGTGGCGTCCTTCTTCTCTGCGTTCATCAGAACGGTTGCGTCACGGTAGTCAGAGAGTAGCTTAGTTGCCAGCTTAAGCAGGTGGCTGATACACTCCGTACTTCCTCTGTTCCCATCGTTGTAAGGACAATCCTCGCAAGGCTTATCCATCAAACAGCAATCCAGCCCTCCAATGACACGCTCGATCAAAGCCACATTTTCCGGTATTCTAGCCGGTTTTTCCTTTGGCTCGTTTTCTTCGTGAATTTGCTTGATTGTTTTGTCCCAATACCACAACGCATCGTTCGGGTTGCCGCGTTCAGGGCCAGCCCAACCGCACTTCCGACACACGGCGCGGAACTTTCGCTCTCCACGAATGATTTCTTCTTTGGAAAGGGTCATTTGTTTGACCTCCATGTTTGCTTTGCCGCAAACAGGGCAGGGTTCATGCTTCTTCATTGCGTCTCCTTCCTTTTCGTGATGAGGATTCATTCTTTCAAATACCTCAATGATCAAAATATTCCAAACCTTCACTGCTTCCTCTGCGGTTTCTGCGAACGGTCCAGTAAAGCCACACTGTTTGCACTTAACATGAGCACACCCTTTCCCGTCGCTTTCCATGAAAATGCCCCTCACAGAAACCTTTTGATTCCCGCACTTAGGGCAGGGTTTAATCTCGAACTCCATTATTTCCCCTCCATTTTCATTTTCTCGACTTCTGCGATTGCCTGCATTGTCCTATGCAGGGTTTTAAGCCCCCGCTCTTTCGCCACCACCTGCACGGTTTCCGCCGTGCAGATGATAGCTAGGGCCACCAGCCAGAACACCATCCAGGGGTGTGCTAGCATCCATTCCATCAGTTATCCCCCTCTCTTTCAAGCGCTTCTTCCAGCCGCTTCTTGTGCCGCTCCCACTTCCAAACGGATATATCCGCATTGGGTTTCAGTTCCAGGGCAATAGCGTAAGAAACAACGTCGGTATATTCTTCGTCTAACTTATCCAGGTAGATCGTTCCGTCCTCTTTAACCGGGTTATCTCCCCGCAAAACTCTGGCGAGTTTCAGGGCGCAGTGGGCCAACTCCATGCACTCCTCTGCTAGGGCTTCATAGCAGGCAGCATAGCCTACCATGGCTGGGAAATCTCCCCAGCATTTCATTTTATCCGGGATATTCATTCTTCCTCCATTTCTCGCTGTGCGTGGCGTTGAAGCCACTCTCTAGCTTGTTCTAACGTCCTTCTCCTTCTCTAATCAGATATATAAAGCTATATATCTTCCCAAGTAACGTTCCAAGTCGTGCTCTGCGTCGAATGCTCTGAAGTCCGTTTTTTCATCCACATCTTCTAAATCCTTTCGGAATTTCTCGATGTTTTTCAGGAGTGTTTCGGCCTCTTGCTCTATTCCGTCCAGAATCGAGCGTATTCCCTCTTTCTTTGTTTCCAAATCAGTTGCCATTTTGCGCCTCCATCATTGCATTGCATTCTGGGCAATTTCTGGGAATAACATTGGTTCCCACGCAGTCTCCTTTATCAAAAACATAGGCTATTGGGAACATCCCAAATCCACAGTTGGAGCATTGTACGATATCTCTGTATCGTTCCCAGTGTGCACGTACTCTCGGCGGCTCCCTTAGAGCCTTGATAGCCATATCTAGCGCATCATTTACTGCGCGGCATGATTCGCCTGCTACGCTGCCTGCCGGTGCCGCTGTTGTAACGTGCAGCAATTCTAGCTCTTTAATCGCCTCGTCAATCGTCATTTGGCACCTCCATTTTCACGCCGCAGTTGGGGCAGTATGGCACCCCAGATAAGTCAACCCATTCCGACTGTTTCCCGTTTATCCGCAACAAGCCCTGCATACATTCGCTGCATGTCGTACCATTTCCGACCCTTACCCAATGCCCCCGTCGCACCGGGGCCACATCAGCGGCAGGCTGGTTTACAACCAGGCTAACCACTCCCACAGTGTCCCACTCGCTGAGAGGGCTTCCGCCCACTTTGCTAATCGCCTTTAACAAGGCCTCTCGCTCGATGTAGTTAGCCATTGTCTTCCTCACTTTCTTTCGGCATCTTCCAATCAGATGGGACAGTGTTATACATAACACAGTGCCCTTCATTGTCGGCAAAACGACAATTGTCGCAATTTGGTTTCTTGTCGCAGTATCCACGCAACCGCTGGAACGCTCGTTCAATACAACTTCTCACATTTTTCCCTCCCTCACACAAAAATCTTCGGCGGCTTGGGCATATCCTGAGAGGTTGGCCGCCATAGGTGCAGGCAGTATGGATGGTTGTTCACATACTCACTCTTTGGCGGGTGGTACTGTACAACAGCTTCCTCGTCCTCAAAGAACATGTGCTTAATCTCGCACATTTCATACCAGGTTGGAGCTGTCGTTCGTTTCCGGTTGGCTGGGGAGACTGAAACGTGTTCCCAGCCGCCGCCGTTCGATGCCACAACGTTGAACATTTTGCCACCTACTGGCACTCGGAAAACGCCGTTGCCAGCATCTCCGTTGCATCCGTAGTATTGGCGTTCAAATTCCGTATTGCGGTATTTGTCCAGGGTGTGCAAATCTTTCATTCTGCATCCCCCATCTCCCTGAACAGCCGGGACGGGGTAGCACCGCGCTGGTCCTGGTACTTTCCATGATATCCTTCCAGGACTTCACCTTCGATTTCTTCATAGGAAATCTGGCAAATTTCCATGCCGGGATAAATTCGGATGGGCTGGGCGGCCACCAGTTCTAACGTCCACTGTCCACGGAAACAAACATCCCCGAAGCCAGCTGTCAGATGCACCATCAGCCCCAAGCGGGCGATGGACGAACGCCCATCCAGTTTGGGCACCAGATTCCGGGTTTCGGTGTATTCTACCGTAGACCCCAGGTACACACGCCCAGGGCGCAGGACGTACCCTTCCGGTGGGATAGTGATGGTTTCCGTGCGGTTTTCTCGCTTGGCATCCACTACGGCTTCCCGGTAGATTACCAACTTGTCGGCAATCCGCAGGTTGTAGCTGTTGGGATTCAATTGGGTTTCGTTGTACGGTTCGATCACAATGTCCCCGGCGGCAATGCGCTGCCGGATTTCGTTCCCTGATAAGATCATTGGTTTTCCTCCTTTTTCGTGGGGTCACGGAAATGGTTACTTCTCCCATTCCACGACTTCCACGCCAATTTCACGACGTTCCCAAAATTCATGCGACACCTTCCTGTACCAGCGGCGGTTATCATTCGGCAAAATCCACCCTTTCAGTGCATCAACGATCATCTTCCCCAGGACTGCGTGATTATCTACATCAAGCCCATCGTCCCAGTAGAAAATCACCTGCACGGGCGTTTTTACCAGGTCCTTCCGCACTCTAGCCCGTTTTAGAGCTATGGTAGTCAACAGGTGGATATCGTCAGCATCACGTTTCCGCTGGTGGTAGTTTTTCCCGGAATAGTAGGCGTTCAGGCTAAACCGTTTATTCCACGCCGTCATACCCCGCTTGGTTTCCGGGTAGGGGATGGTAAAAAAAGCCACCCGTCTAACTTCGTTCACTGCGCCACCTCCCGGAATCGCCGCAACGCATCCTGTCTCTGCCGTTCCCAGTCTACCGGCGTAGGCGGCGTGTAGTCAGCAGGCTTCTTTTTCGTCCCGGCCTGCTGCATCAGGATTTCCCGCGTTTTCTCCATGTCGGCCTTGATATCCTCCACCGTCCGCACCCTGGGCGGCAACGCCGCCGGTTTGGGTTCTTCTGGCATCTGAGGCAGAGCGGCGGCAAATGTTTTTGCCAACGCCTGCACATCCTTGGGCAGGGCATCGAAGTCCCGCCTACTCTGGGCCTTGGCCCGGAAACTGCGCTGTACGTTGGACGCAACGACAGATTGCACGGTTGATTCGTCCATCATCGACCATTCCCGCAACTGCCTTGGATCGTGTACAACGTCCTGCACCAGCGGCGGCAGTTTGGCGAATTCCGCTTCTGCGTTATAATATCCATCACGCAGGGCTTTGGAAATCAGCGCCCAAGCTTCTTGCTCAGTCATCTCATCCGGGTTGCTGATTTGCCGAATCCGGCCCTTCACAGCCCCGATATGTGGCGGGAAACCCTTGTCATCCGTCGCAATCAAGGCTTTCACAGCCGCTGCAACGATCTTCACATCGTCCTCCGCGAACATTTCCGCCCAAAGATTTACTGTCATCCGCATATCAGGAGCGTTTCTGCCGTTGTAGAAAGCCGGGTAGGCCGTGGTCAGGATATCCATGATGATGCCGGTTTCTTGCCTAGTCATGATACTCCCTCCTCTTCGTCCATCTGCCGGGCCAGGTCTGCCCAACTCTGCCGTTGCGTCTGGTTAGGAGCAGGGCCAGATCTAGCCCCGGAATCGTCGTAATTTCCCTCCAACACTTTTGCCATGTTGGAATCCTTCACCAGCCAGTCGAACGTTGCCGACCAGTTGCGGTCATTCCGCCCCCGGAGGAAACTGCTGTTTTCGGCCTTATGGAACAACTGTCGAAAATCATCCAGCGTATACCCAGCGTTGAACCTGGCCCGAATCGCCTTTTTCCGACTTTCGTTGATAGCCGTACAACGAGGAAACGACGCGCAGATTTCGTTGTATGCGTCCCGGATGGAATCATAGGGGATTTGAGGTCGGGGAGTGGTGCCCCCCTGCGAAGGGGGGCTAAAGGGGGTTTCTTCCTTGTCTTCTTCTTTGTCTTTTTCTTTGTCTTTGTCCTTTTCTTTGTCTTTTTCTTCTTCTTTGTTAGCTTTTGTTAGCTTTCTTTTGGTTTCTTTTGGTTTATTTTGATTTTCTTTGCTTTCCGTTTTGGTTCTAGGACGTCCGCCCTTTTTGCCGTTTTCGGATTGCTTCGCACTGCTTTCCATATCCCGATCAATCTGGGACTTAAAAACTGGGAACAAGATGCTCTCGCGCCCTTGCATATCAGGCACTTCGCCCGATCTAGCGTATTCCAGGATAGCAACAAAAAGCCGCCCTTTTTCATCATCTTCCAGCGCAGAAACCTGCTCAATCCAATCAAAAAACGCCTTTACATAGCACTTTGCCATTCCGTTTCCCTCCCTAGAGCCGCCCTATCAGAAGGGCAGCTCCCCATCATCTCCCGTGAGGTCGCTGAACGCCGGCTCAGCATAGTTCCCGCTCGGCTGGTTGCTTCCGCCGCTTTTCGGCCCAGAGAAATGCACCTGCGACACGATCAGCTCCGTCACCTGCCGGTCGTTCCCGTCCCGGTCGGTGTAGCCGCGAGTGTTCAACTCGCCCTCAACGACAATCTCCTGCCCCTTGCTGAAATGCTTGCAGAGCATCTCAGCGGTACCTCTCCAAGCCACGCAGTTCAAGAACAGCTTGGTTTCCGTTTCCTTGTATTTGCGGCTCCAGGCCACCCGGAACGATGCAACAGCAACGCCGCTCTGAGTGTGTCGAAGTTCGGGTTGGGCCACCAAACGGCCCTGTAAGATCACGCGATTTACCACAAATCATCCTTCTTTCTTTTTGGTTTTTAGGTGCCAAACTTTACAGAGTGTTTTATCCAGGACGATACCACCCGGCAGGTGGTACCGCTCGAAAAACTCACTATCTGGCATAGTGTGGGCCAACTGGTGCATCTCCGGGGACAGCGGTAAAACCTCCATTCCCTCGTGCACTATATCCGTTCTATCGCGTCCTGCGCCCACCCGCTGGACATGATGTAGTTGGGCCGGTCGGCCTGTGATACAGCATTTTTTCACCAGCAGACAGTGATACAAGTAATCTCCCACATCATCCACCATATCCAACAAAGGGAATCGGGTTGGAATGTCCCAATCCAGTACGAAACGTACTAAAAAACGTTGAAACCCACACACCAGGGACATAGGCGCATTGGACAGGGAAAACAGCGTTTCCCCCATGGCCTGGGTATCCTCCATCAGGTATTTCAGCTTCATGCGTTCCTTGGTGGGGTCTTTCCCTTCGCCGGTGTAGTCGGCTATCTCACCGATTAACGCATAGCAGGCGCGGCGCTGCTTGTCGGAGAGTGGGCGGCTGTCTATTGGCTGAACTAGGCATGATTTGAACTCTCGCTTAATCATCGTTGCCCAATCGGGATATGGCGCTCTAATCAGCAGCTCCCCCGTCCGCTCATCGTAGCCGGTGATCCGGCCCTTGATGATTTCAAGAGGCTGTTTCATGGCCCTTCAGCTTTCTCATGCAGTCGGAACAGATTTGCTGTCCCGTCTGCTTCTTGGTGGCCCGTGCGATTTGGTCCGGGGAGTACAACTTTCCGTCTCCCAGAATATCAGCAGTGATGTCACCGCCGCACATTTCGCACTTCGGCAGGCTGGTTTGCTGAGCCGGTGCTTGGGCGTCCGCGTCTTTGGTATCGTCGATTGCCAACAGCCCGTTGAGGGCGTACTTACGGGCGTAGGAGCTGGTTGCCCCCGTAACCTGTGACGGGTCCATCCCTTTCTTGTTGTCCGCTTCACGGGCCTGGGCGGTGACTTCCACTCGTTCGCCGGTCTCTGCGTCCACAATGGCGGCAGTGGCGAAAATGTAGTAGCGCTCTCCGATCATCTTGATTTCGTCGGAGATGGTCAGCACGGCTTTCTGTTCGCCCAACAGGGGCTTAACGGCCTCGACGATATCCTCACAACTGCGATAGTTGTATTTGCCGAAATCGTTCCTCTGGCCCTTGGGGGCTTTCAATGCCTGCTGGATTTCCAACAGCTTTGCGTATACGCCCATCATTTCACCCCCAGACTACGCCGCTCCACCAGCCGCACACCAGGCGGGTCCAGCGGATGGTCTTCTTTCAGGTACCGCAACAGATTGGCCTTGTTGATCTCAGGCGATTTGTAGCGGACGAAATTGTCCTCCTGCCCGTTCAGGCAAGCCCAGTTAATCAAGGCGTCCTCATCGTCTACTTCCACCGCCTTGCTGTTGCGGAAAGACACCACACAGCGGGGCGTCTGGAACTTCTGCCCATCCAGGGCCTCATCAAGCACAGCTTCCAGCCGCGCAACTTTGTTCTCAGCCACCCGGCGGCGCTCGGTGAGGGCCTGGGCCTCCGCTTTCAAGCCGCGCACATCGTCTTTCAAGTTCTTCACCAGGCAGGCGATATTCTCAATCTTCTGGTCCCGCTCCATTTGCAGGCTCATCAACTCATCGAGATTGTTGATCTCTCCGGTCTCCGGGTCGGTGCCGTGGGCGATAGCCGCCAGAATTTTGCCGTCGATCTCAAAAAGCGTCATCTGCCATACCTCCTTCTCGAATCCAGCCCTTAAGCTGCTCGTCGCGCTCGACGAAATAGCGGTACACTGCGTAGCAGTGATTTCCAATCAGATAGTCGATGAAATCATCGAAATCAGCTGCGATGAACATTTTCGCTTTTTCCAAAGGGAGCGAAATGCTCACATTCATCGGGAACAGTTCCCACTTCTGTTCATTGTTTTCCATTTGACAAATCCCGTCCTTTCTGGTATTATATCCATAGTTTTTTCTTTCCTTTGCCGCTTGCAGGGTTTCGGCCCCTGTGGGCGGCATTTTCATTTCCCCAACTTTTCGGCCCACTTCCGCACCCGGTAGACCGTGACGCCGTACTGCCGGGCTAGTTTGGCTTTTGACCACCCGGCCCGAAGCCGGACGGCAAAGTGGGGCGGAATAGGAAATTTTTCCTGTGGGTTCTGCAAGTATTTGCAGCCATTCGGCCTACACGTCTCGCGTGGGCATTTCAGGCAAATTTCAACCATCTCCGGGTTTTCGTCCTTGCGATATGGCCCACGGCGTTCAGCATCACCAGTTTCGGCGTCCCTCCACGGCCTCTGAGCAGGCACTGTGAATTCGTGCTTCATGGAGATCACACCAACCGCAGCGGGATACCGGCGTTATGCAAGGCAGCGTTGATGCTGGCCTTGCGCCGGTTGCGGATACGCTTCCGCCGGGCTTCCCGCGCCTTGCGGACTTCCTCATCACGCCGACGCTCGGCGTTCTTCTCCAGCGTGGGGCTGATAGCCCGTACCAGGGCCTCGATATCAGCCCATTCCCGCTCGGTGTTGCGGGTTTTGATTTCCTGTACAGTAGTCATTACTGTTCCCCTTTCATTCTGTTATTGTTTGTCTGCCGGATACAATGGCATCTTCTCCGATCCATGCCTCGCCCGTTATCGTGGCAAAACCGTAGACTTCGGCGTTTCCGCCAACCCAGGCACGCTCCTTGATTTTCGCCCGTTCGTACACCCAGGCGTTTTCGCAGACGATAGCATCATCGGAAACACGCGCATAATCAAACACACATGCACCATCGTATATCCAGCACATTCCTGCGTGGGACAGGTTCGCGGTGGACTGAACAAATCCCCCTTTGTCCCATTCCCTTACGTCCCCAAACGATACCGCAGCACGAATTCGATACAGTTTTTTATCGCCGATTCGTTTAACCTCATCGGTCAGTACATATTTTCTTCGCGTTTCCTACACCAACCTTTCAGCAGGCCATCCAACGGGCCAGGTTGATGATAGGTACTACATGGTACCGCTTCGCCCGCCCAACGGGCTTCATTGGGAAGTCTCTGCTCTCCCGCAAGGTCTGGGGCTTACACCCCACCAGTCGAGCGGCTTCTGCCACCGTGATCGTCTCCCGCTCAGGAAACAGTTCCCGAAGACGGGTCAGATGGTCGTGAAATGTTGCTTTCTCCATCTTCCTTCCCCCTTTCCTTGTTGTAAGCCATGTAGCGGTCGATCTCCCGCGCCACTTCGTACAGCACTTGCAGTGCGTACAGCTTACCTTCCGGGTCGGCGTTTTCCAGCCGGGTTTTTGCGTGGGCCAGGTCCTCTTGCAGGACTTTCAGATAGGCCGGGTCAGGTTTCTTCGGCCCGTCGGTATCCTCGCCCTTAAACACCAGCCACTTGTCCCACACGATGAAGGACAGCGTGACTTCCGCATAGCTGTTCTCAGCGTGTTCCCGGATGGTGTAGGCGGTAACGTCCTCGATCTCCGTCCCATCAACCAGGACGGCAACCTTGCCGTTCTCTGGTTTCACTACAAACTTCTTCGCCATGGTATCACCTCCTTTCAGCTATCTTTCGTTTCCTCATCGGTGAACAGATACTCAAGGCGGAGGCTAGGGAAAAATGTATCCCTGATTTTGAAAGCGTCTCCGATGCTAAAGGCATTGGTCCCGGCAATCTTATTGTCTACCGTCTTGGAACTGCAACCGATCAAATGCTGAATGTCAGCTCGACGCACGCCGTGGCGCTTCATCTCGCTTTTTAGATTCCAAAGCATTTACTCACCTCCGTTTTGTGTGCAATTGCGTTTGCTATGGTCTTAGTATACGCGCAATTGCGCACAAAGTCAACCCCTTTTAGTAAAATTTTTGCGCAATTGCACCGATTTTTTACTTGACATTCCAGGCGCGGTATTGTACTATACAAGTACAGGAGGAAACCGAAAATGACTAAAGAGGAGCAGTTAAAAGCGATTATTTTGACCAAATACAAGAGTATTAACGCTTTCGCAGTTTCGCTGAATATATCGCCGTCTACTATAAATTCTGTTTTGCGGAGAGGCATAGATGGTGCAAGCATCCAGGTGATGTTGAAAGTGTTTGATGCCCTAGATTTGGACATAGAAAGCGCAAGAACGGATACACTAAAAGAAAAGAAAAAAGATCCTCCCGCCCCGCAATCTGCGAGACAGAAGGACCTTGTAACGAAGGAAGAGGTCGAGGCTGTGTTAGTCGGCCTGGGTATCACCAAGCCGGGTGAACACATCACCGACGCTGATCTGGACTTCCTCTCTAGTGTTGTCGTTCTGATTCAAGCATGGTTTAACAATAAGGGCAAGCAGGGCTAACACCCTGCGCGGCTCTTGGCACCGGTTGATGATTTCCGTCAACCGGT
>OIXG01000495.1_pt1 | contig 48358 bp, 48 predicted proteins | sample 1587731 | NCBI WGS metagenome assembly OIXG01 (sample SAMEA3888908, study PRJEB22519) | human gut metagenome | biome: human gut; feature: human-associated habitat; material: faeces | place: Denmark | collected 2010 | reverse complement strand
GCTCCCGCACCGCAGCCGCAGGCACAGCCTGCCGCGGCGGCGATGCCGCAGCAGCCTCCCGTGGCGGCGCCCACGCCGGAGGGGATGCCCGCAGGCGGCTATATGGGGTATCCGCCGCCCATGTACTATCCCAATTACCCCTATCCCTACGGTTATCCGCCACAGGGGATGCCTACGCCGCCTGAGCCGAAGGTCATCAATACCAAGCCCGTGTCGCTGCAGGAGATGGACCCTGTCAATGCTCTGGGTAAGGAGCAGGCACAGAACCTCGAGCTTATTTTGGGCGTGCCGCTGCAGGTGACGGTCGAGATCGGCCGCACGCAGCGCAAGGTACAGGAGATCCTTGAGTTCTCCAAGGGTTCGCTGCTGGTGCTGGACAAGCTGGCAGGCGATCAGGTGGATCTGTTCGTCAACGGCAAGTGCATTGCCAAGGGCGATGTGGTGGTCATCGACGATAACTTCGGTGTCCGCATTACCGAGATCGTGCAAAAGCCCGGTCTGGAAGAACAGACCGGCGAGTGATCCACAGGCTCTCCGAGCGAGAGACGGATCAATAAATGAAAAAACTGCAATCATCAATAACAGTATGAAAAGGATGGAAAACGATTATGGCTAAGAAGATTTTACTGGTTGACGACGCCGCGTTCATGCGAAAGATGCTCAAGGATACCCTGAGCAAAAACGGCTACACCGATCTTTATGAGGCGGTGGACGGTGCCGATGCCGTAGAGAAGTACGACGAGCTGAAGCCCGATCTGGTCATCATGGACATCACCATGCCCAACATGGACGGGCTGGAGGCCCTCAAGGCCATCCGCGGCAAGGACGGCAGCGCCAATGTGGTCATGTGCTCCGCCATGGGTCAGGAGAGCATGGTCATGGACGCAGTGCGCTCCGGCGCGAAGGACTTCATTGTCAAGCCCTTTAAGCCCGACCGTGTGCTCAAGACCGTCACCACGATCCTCGGCGGTTAAGCAAGGATGCCGGGAGAAGAGATCCTCTCCGTGCTGTGGGTGCTGGTATGCACCGTAGCGGTGCTGGCGCTGTGCTACTATGTGACGCGGCGGCTCAACCGTCTGCCGGCGTTCAGCCGCTATGCCGGGGGGATTCCCCGTGAGGGACGGCTTGAGGTGCTATCCCGCGTCCCGCTGGGCAAGGACCAATCCTTAGTGGTGGCCGCGGTGGGAAAGCGCTGCTTTCTTCTCGGCTGCGCGGCGGGGAGCGTTTCCCTGCTGACGGAGCTGACGGAGGAGGAAGCGGCGGCGTGGACGACACGCCGGGAGGAGAAGAACTCCACAGAGCAAAGGCCCTTTCGGGACGCTATGAGCGAGCTTTTAAAGCAGAAGGTACAGAGGGGAGAGCATCGTGACTGAAAGCCTGATCAATGTCAACGGCGAAAATGTGCAGGCGCTGGAGATCTTATTCCTCACCACCATGATCACCCTCCTGCCCTCGCTGCTGGTGATGATGACCTCCTTTACCCGCTACATCATCTCCTTTTCCTTTCTCCGCTCCGCCATCGGCACCCAGCAGACCCCGCCCAACATGGTTTTGGTGGGCATGGCGCTGTTTCTGACGCTGTTTACCATGGCGCCGGTGGTGACGCAGATCCAAAAGGAGGCCTACGAGCCGTACAAACAGGAGGAAATTTCGCAGGAGGAATTTCTGGACCGGGCGCAGGTTCCCCTCAAGGAATTCATGCTCCGCAACACGAAAACCAGCACGCTGAATATGTTCTGCGATCTGGCGAAGGTGGATCTGCCGGAGAATGTGAACATGGAGGAGGCCATGAAGCTGCCGCTGCGGGTGGTGGTGCCCTCGTTTATGACCTGCGAGCTGCAGCGGGCCTTTGAGATCGGTCTGCTGCTCTACATTCCCTTCATGCTGATCGACATTGTGGTATCCTCCACGCTGATGTCGATGGGTATGATCATGCTGCCGCCGTCGATGATCTCCATGCCCTTCAAGCTGCTGCTGTTCGTCACGGTAAACGGCTGGGAGCTGCTCTTTTCCAGCCTCGTGCAGAGTTTCAAGTGACAGGGGGGGCTGTGAGAAATGGACATAACGACTGTGACCGGCGTTCTGCGGGAGGCGGTAAGCGTCGCGCTGAAGCTGGGCGGCCCCATGCTGATCTTAAGTATGCTGGTGGGCGTGGTGATCGCCATTTTTCAGGCGGTCACCCAGATCCACGAGCAGACGATCTCCTTTATGCTCAAGCTGATCGTCGTCATCCTGATCCTGCTCATCGGCGGGGCATGGATGCTGGCGACCTTGCAGGATTACACAAAAGAGATCTTTGCGCTGATCGCGGCGTAACGGAGAGCGACTATGATCGACTGGCAGGCTTTGACGCTTTTCCTCTATATCACGGCCCGCATGAGCGGTTTCGTGCTGTTCGACCCCATTTTCGGCCGGCGCAGCATCCCGGGCATCTTCCGGGCGGGTCTGGCGCTGGTGCTGGCGGTTTTTATCTTTGAAATGAGCGGACAGCGCGCCTCCGTCCCGGTGGGGACGGCGGAGCTGGCCGTGCGGCTGCTGCTGGAGCTGTCGGTGGGGTTTCTGCTGGGCATGGCGGTGAGCTGCTTTCTCTACATCCCGCAGCTGGCGGGCCTTGTGGTGGATACCCAGATGGGTATGACCATGAACCAGATCTACGACGCGGGGGCCCAGGCCAACCTGTCGGTGACGGGCGGCGTGCTGAATGTGCTGATGCTGCTGCTCTTTTTCGCGGGAAACGGTCACCATACGCTGCTGCGGATCGTGATGACCTCTGGCGAGGTGGTCCCCTTTGGGGAGGCCGCGTTGAGCAGCGCGGCGGCCAATGCCATGCTGTCCCTGTTCGTGGAATGTACGGTGCTGGGGATCAAGCTGTGTATGCCGATCCTGGCAGCCGAACTGCTGGGGCAGGTGGGCATGGGCGTTTTGATGAAGGCCATCCCGCAGATCAATGTCTTTTCCATCAACATCGAATTGAAGGTGCTGATCGGACTGATTTTACTGCTGCTGCTGATCTCCCCGTTCAGCGAGTTTCTGCTGCAAGCGGAACTGACCATGTTTGACCGCCTGCGGGACCTTCTGGCGCTGTCCGCATAATACGCCGCGCCTCGCGGCTGCCAAAAGGGGGGATGAAGCGTGGCGGACGGATCGAAAACCGAAAAAGCAACCCCAAAAAAGCGACGGGACGAGCGAAAGAAGGGTAACGTTTTCCTCAGTCAGGACGCTGTTTCCGTAGCGACGCTGCTGACCTCCGCCTGCTTGCTCATCGCCTTGGCGGACGGCATCGCGGCGCGGCTTGGGGAGTTCATCGTATTTTGCGTCCGCTCCTGCGCACGTCCGGTCGGCACAGCCGCCGACGCGTGGATGGAGATCGGACGGCAGGCCGGCGTCGTGCTGGTGAAAACAGCCCTCCCGCTGCTGGCGGTGACGGCGCTGTGCGCCATCGCCGTGACCTTCGCCCAGACAAGGCTCCTTGTCAGCGGTGAGCTGCTCAAGCCGAAATTCAGCCGCATCAACCCCCTTCAGGGCGTCAAGCGGCTCTTTTCCCTCAAGAGCGTGGTGGACGCGTTCAAGGGGATCCTCAAGATCACGCTGCTGATAATCATTATCTTCAGCTGTCTGCGTGATCGGTTTTTGGAAAGCTCCAAGTATCTCTACACAGACCTTGACATGGCCAGCCGCCACATTTTCGAGAGCGGAAAGAGCATGGTGCTGCGTATCGTGCTGGCCTTCGCCGTGGTGGCCGCGCTGGACTACTTCTACCAGTGGTGGGACTACGAGCGTCAGCTTCGCATGAGCAAGCAGGAGATCAAGGAGGAATACAAGCAGACTGAGGGCGACCCTCAGATCAAGGGCAAAATCAAGGAGAACCAGCGGAAGATGGCACAGCGGCGCATGATGCAGCAGGTGCCCAAGGCCGACGTGGTCATCCGAAACCCGACCCACTTCGCCGTAGCCCTGCGCTACGACCCCGACCGTGACAACGCGCCCATCGTTCTTGCCAAGGGGCAGGACGAGCTGGCGCTGCGCATTGTCCGGGTGGCGGAGGAAAACAAGGTGGAGGTCGTGGAGAATGTGCCGCTGGCCCGGGCGCTCTACGCCCAGACCGAGCTGGATTGGGAGATCCCGCCGGAGCTGTACGGCGCGGTGGCGGAGGTTCTCGTCTACATTTTCAAATTGTCAAAAAAGCAGCTTTGAGCCGCCTGTGACGGCGGCCCGGAGCCTTCAGGATACAGAGCGGAGAAGGAGAAGCAGGTGTGAAGAGACTTTTAGGCAAGGCCCTCGACAATGCAATATCGCTGGGCGTTGTGATCATCGTCCTCTTTCTCATTATCCCCATCAGGACGGAACTGCTGGACTTCCTGCTCATCATCAACATCGGTCTTTCCATCATGATCCTGATGATCACGATGAACATTTCCGAAACGCTGGAATTTTCCATTTTCCCATCGCTTTTGTTGGTTACGACGTTGTTCCGATTGGGTCTGAACGTGTCGAGTACCCGGGCGATCCTCTCCAAGGGCTACGCCGGCGAGGTCATTCAGAACTTCGGCAACCTCATCACCGGCGGCAACATCGTCGTCGGCGTGGTGATCTTCCTCATCATCGTGCTGGTGCAGTTCATCGTCATCACCAAGGGCGCCGAGCGCGTGGCCGAGGTGGCCGCCCGCTTTACGCTGGACGCCATGCCCGGCAAGCAGATGGCCATTGACGCGGATCTCTCCTCGGGACTGATCGACGAGCAGACGGCCCGCCTCCGCCGTGGCAAGATCCAGAAGGAGGCCGACTTCTACGGCGCTATGGACGGCGCCACCAAGATCGTCAAGGGCGACGCGGTGATGTCTCTGCTCATTACGCTTATCAACTTCGTGGGCGGCGTCATCATCGGCATGGTCATGGGCGGGGGAGACTTCTCCACCGTGCTTCAGAAGTATTCCATCGTCACCATCGGTGACGGCCTTGTTTCCCAGCTGCCCGCGCTGATGATCTCCACCGCTACGGGCATGATCGTCACCCGCTCCGTCTCCGAGGGGAGCCTCAATAAGGACGTGGTGGGCCAGTTCAAGGCCCAGCCGAGAGCCATCCTGACCACCGGCATCATCCTCATTTTCCTGGCGCTGATCCCCAACACGCCCCATCTGGCCCTCTTTGCGGGCGGCGGCGCACTGATCGCCGGCGGCTGGGCTATTGAGCGGCGGATGAAGCGGGAGGCCGCGGAGGCCGCCGTGGCGGAGGAGCAAAAGCCCGCCGAGGAGACCGCGCCGGGGGAGAGCGACTACTACAAGGACATCAACAACGTGTATTCACTCCTGACGGTGGAGCCCATCGAAATGGAGTTTGGATACAGCCTCATTCCGCTGGTGGACGAGAACCGCGGCGGCAAGCTGATCAATCGCATCGTCATTTTCCGCCGCCAGTACGCGCAGGATATGGGCTTTGTCATCCCGTCCATCCGCCTGCACGACGCGTCCTCTCTGGGTACGAACCAATATGTGATCCGTATTCGGGGCGAGGAGGTGGCCCGGGGCGAGATCCTTGTGGACTATTACCTTGCGCTGGAGCCCAGCAATCCGCTGGGCGAGATCGACGGTATCGAGACGGTGGAGCCGGCTTACGGCATCCCCTCCCGCTGGATTTTGCCGGAAAACAAGGAAATGGCGGAGATCTACGGCTACAATGTCATCGACCCTCTGTCGGTGATGCTGACGCACCTCTCCGAAACCGTCAAGCGCTACGCTTACGAGCTGCTCAACCGCGCCGAGACCATGCAGCTGGTGGAGAACCTCAAGCACACCTCCCCCGAGCTGGTGGAGGAGGTGGTGCCCAACGTGGTCAGCTACGCCACGCTGGAAAAGGTGCTGCGAAACCTTCTGAAGGAGGGAGTCCCCATCCGGGATCTGGGCATCATCCTCGAAACGCTGGCCGACGCGCTGGGACAGAATCGAGACATCGACGCCGCCACCGAGCAGGTGCGCGGGGCGCTGGCCCGAACCATCACCCGCCGTTTCTGCGAGGACGGACAGCTTCGTGTCGTCACGCTGGACGCGGAGGTGGAGCGGAAGATCATCTCGTCCCTCACCCGCAGCGAGCAGGGCGTGTATCTGGCCCTTGGCTCAGACCTGATGCAGCAGATCATTACGCAGGTCGCGGACTATGTCCGTAAGTTCAACGAGCTTTCCCAGCCCCCCATTCTTCTGGTCAGTCAGGTCATCCGCGGCTATTTCAGCCGCATGATCACGCAGTTCTATCCCAATGTGTATGTGCTTTCCTTCAATGAGGTCACAAGCTCCGTGCAGATCCAGGCCATCGGCAACATTACGCAGGAGGCACCCGTGCGAAAGGCGGTGGGGACATGAGCGCAGCGGCAGAGCTAAGCGACCTCGGCTTGGGAGAGGACATTCAGAGCCTCAGCACACAGGAGCTTTTGGAGCGTTATAAAAAAGACGGGGACGAGGCGCTCAAGTGGGCAATCGTCCTGCGTTACGAGGGACTGATCAAAAGTGTGGCACTGCAGGTCCGCAGTGTTTACAGCGGCTTTGCTCAAGTGGATGACATCGTCAACGAGGGCATTTTGACGCTGCTCAAGGCCATCGACCGCTTTGATCCTGATAAGGGCGTAAAGTTCGAGACATATATTTCCAAGCGTATCCGCGGCATGGTGGTCGATCTGGCGCGCAAGCAGGACTGGATCCCCCGCAATCTCCGCCAGCGCGCGAAGGAAATCGACAATACGGTGGTCGAGCTGTCCACCGATCTCGGGCGCTACCCAACGGATGACGAGGTCATTGAGCGCATGGGCGTGAGCAGGGAGCGGTATCAAAAGGATATGGCGAGCATCGCGCTGAGCGACCTGCTCTCGCTGGATATGCTCATGGATGTGCGGGAATCGGACGATTACCGCATCGAGGTGCCGTCGAGCGACGTGAGCACACAGCCGGAGGCCACGCTGGAGCGGCAGGAGCTGCAAAAAACGCTGGCGGACGGCATCGCCTCGCTGCAAAAAAACGAGCAGATCGTTCTCTCGCTCTACTATGAGAAGAATTTGCACATGAAGGAGATCGCACAGGTCATGAACCTCAGCGGCCCGCGCATCTCGCAGATCCACGCGCGCGCGATCCAAAAGCTGAAAAACCATATGGAGCAGTATTATCGGGGGGATATCCCCCCTGCCAATAGAAAGAAGGGGTGAGGAGTCATGTTCAAGGGCTTTTACAATCTGACGTCTGCTATGCTGACGCACCAGCAGAATCTGAATGTTATAGCGAACAATATGACAAATGTTTCCACAGCGGGCTACAAGCAGGACCGGTATACGGCCAGCACCTTTGACGAGGTGATGTACAGCCGCGTGGGCAACAAATACAACACCGGCGAGGAGATCGGCCGCCAGAGCTACATCCGGGCTGCCAGCGACATCTACACGGACTATACCCAGGGGACCATGGAGCCTACCGGACTGCCGTTGGACTTCGCCATCAACGGCGACGGCTTCTTTGCCGTGCGGCTTGCAGACGGAACCACCGGCTATACCCGGGAGGGAAATTTCTCCCTCGACGACGAGGGTTATCTCTGCCTGCCCGGCTTCGGACAGGTGCTCGACAGCCAAAACCGGCCCATTCAGCTTGGCACGGACAAGATCACCGGTGACGAGGCGGGTATCCTCTATTACGGCGGCACGCCCTTGGCCCGACTGGGCGTCTTCTCCTTTGCAGATCTGGAGGCGTTGGAGCGGAACGACCGCGGCCTGTTCACAGGCGGCCAGCCTGCGCTGATGGATACGCCCAAGGTGCTCAACGGCTATGTGGAGCGCTCCAACACGGATATTATCAAGCAAATGACGGAAATGATCACCTATCAGCGGGCGCTGCAAAGCGCCGCCCAGACCTCAAAGATGTACGATCAGCTGATGACCAAGGCCACCACGGACATCGGCAGGATGTAAGGGGGAGGGAGAAGCAGGATGAACCAATCCTTTTTTATCGGCGCGGTTGGCGCGCACCAGCAGATGAAGAACCTGAACGTGCAGGGCAACAACATCGCCAATGTCAACACCTACGGCTTCAAGGCCGAGCGGGGACGCTTCGCATCCCTGATGCATACGGACATCCGCGCCATCGGTGATCGGCAGCTCCCTGTGGGCACGGGGGCGGCCATGTGGACGACGGATACGGATTTCGCCTCCGGCGCCACGGCGCAGACGGGGCGGGTGCAGGACTACGCCATCTCGGGCGAGGGCTTTTTCGCGCTGGCCGATCTGAAGACCGGAGAGGTCTCCCTCACCCGCAACGGCGCGTTTCAGGTTTCCGAATTGCAGCGGCCCACGGAGGAAGTGGACGAGAACGGCCAGCCCATCATGGAGACGGTGATGTATCTGTCGGACGGTCAGGGCCGTTTCGTGCTGAGCACCACCGGCGGCATGATCGAGGTCACAGACCGCAATGCCCAGCAGCCGGTGGGCGTGTTCGACCACATCAGCTATAACGGCATGGAGCATGTGGAGGGCACACGCTTTCTCGCTGTGGAGAAAAACGGCGACCTTCGTCTGGGTACAGGCACCGCGATGAGCGGTATGCTGGAAATGTCCAATGTGGACTTGGCGGAGGAAATGACCAAGGTGATCGAATCGCAGCGGGCCTACGGCATGGCGCTTAAAATGGTGCAGACTTCAGATGAGATCGAGACCACCATCAATAATCTGAGAGGATGAACGGGAGGATAGCGAGCAATGAGGATCAAGAATTATAACGAACTGAACTCTCTGGAGCTGGACACGCTTCGGGAGGTTGGCAGCATCGGCACCGGCAACGCAGCCACAGCGCTCTCCGCTTTGATCGGGGAGGAGGTGCGCATCGAGCTGCCGGAGGTTCGCATCATGGAATATAACGAGGCCATCGAGTGGATCGGCGGCCCGGAGGAGATCACGGCCGGCGTGCTGGTGAAGATGAGCGGTCAGATCGACGGCATCATGCTCTCCGTGCAGCAGCTCGATTTTGTGAATCTTATTCTCAAGAGTATGCTTGGCAAAACGGTCGAGGACTATATGGGCCTGCACGAAATGGAGTGCTCCGCCCTCATCGAGGTTGGCAACATTATGATCTCCACCTTCATCAACGCCCTCAGCGGTCTGGCCGACATCAAGATCGACCTGACGGTCCCTGCCTTCACTGTGGATATGCAGGGCGCCATTATGGCGGTGCCGATGGCGGCCTACGGCGGTCAGTCGGACTACATCATGACCATCGGCGGCAACTTTGTCCACGATGGGAAGGCGGTACCCTGCCGGCTGCTGCTCTCCCCGGACATCCGCTCTTTGAATACGCTGCTGAGAAAGCTGGGTGTCAGCAGTGGAGACTAAACAGACCATCGGCATCGCGGATATGAAAATGGCCAAGGGCAGCGGAATGCTCGTCACCTACGCGCTTGGCTCCTGTATCGGTATCTGCCTGTACGATCCCTTGATCAAGCTGGCAGCAATGATCCACATTATGCTCCCGCTGAATATGGAGGCCGGCCGGCAGAACACCATGAAGTACGCTGACACCGGCATCCGTGAGACCCTCAAGCAGATGGAGGCCAAGGGCGCCTCCCGTGCCCGCATCGTGGCGAAGATCGCCGGCGGCGCAAAGATGTTCGAGGTCAATGGCGGCTCGCTCGGCAACATCGGCCAGCGGAACATCGAAAGCGTTCACTTGAACTTGAAAAAAGAGGGCATCCGTCTTTTGAAGGAGGATGTGGGCGGCTCGGTGGCCCGCACGCTGCTGTTTGACCCTTCAAACGGGATGGCCTGCGTCCGCTGCTACGGTAGACCCGAGCTGATTATTTGATAATTTGATTTTGAATGAAGGAAAGGAGACCCTGAATTATGTTGGAGGAAGATAAGCGCGGGATCTTGCTGGAATCCGGCACAAATGAGATCGAGGTCATGGAATTTACGATCTTCGACAGCCTTTACGGCATCAATGTGGCAAAGGTCAAGGAAATTCTGGTTTCTGAGCCGGTCAAGCCCATGCCCCATGCCCACCCGGCCGTGGAGGGTATTTTCAAGCCCCGTGATACGGTCATCACTGTGGTGGATCTGCCCAAATACCTCTTTGGGCAGTCCGGGGAGAAGGGGCCGAAGGACCTTTTCATCATCACCAGCTTCAATAAAATGAACATTGCCTTCCGTGTTCACACGGTGGTCGGCATCAGCCGCATCTCCTGGGGTGCCATTCAGAAGCCTGACAAGACCGTTTCCAGCGGCGACGAGGGCATCGCCACGGGCATTGCTCAGTGCGGCGACGATTTGGTCACGATTCTCGACTTTGAGAAGATCGTGGCGGAGATCGCCCCCGAGACATCCATTCAGATGTCCGAGATCGACCGTCTGGGTAAGCGGGAGCGCAACGAGTCGGTCATCGCCGTGGCGGAGGACTCTGTGCTCCTGAGCAAGATGATCGAGGAGGCCCTCCATAAGTCCGGCTATGTGAACACGAAGATGTTCCCCAACGGACAGGAGCTTTGGAACTATCTTTCTGGCCTGCGGGGGAGCGACGACCTGCGCAGCAAGGTGGCGCTGGTCATCACGGATATTGAGATGCCCCAGATGGACGGCCACCGCCTGACCAAGCTCATCAAGGACGATAAGGAGCTAAAGCAGCTGCCTGTCATCATCTTCTCGTCCCTCATCACCGAGGAAATGCGCCGCAAGGGCAAGGAGCTGGGCGCGGACGAGCAGATGAGCAAGCCGGAGATCGGCCATCTCGTGCAGGTGATCGACCATCTGCTCGGGCAGGGAAACGGATAAATACGGAACGGAGGGGAGTATGAGCAATAAATATATCGTGCGCCAGCCTATTAAGGATGCGCAGGGAAAAATTTGGGGCCATGAGATCCTCTACCACGGTGAGAATCAGGCCTTCACCGGCGACGTGGCCTCTCAGAACGAATACGCCGCCGCGGACACGATTTACAGCTTCCTGACACAGAACAGCACCAAGGCGCTGCGCGGGTCTCTGAATTTCATGACCTTCACCACGATTTTGCTGATGAAGAAAACGCCCCGCCTGTTTGACCGCTCGGAGCTGGTCATCCAGATCGACGACAGCGTCATCATCCACCCACTTTCCATGCACTTCGTTAAGCAGTATGTGAAGGAGGGCTATCGGATCGCCGTCAATGAGTTCCAGTTCGCCCCCCGCTATCTGGCCCTGCTGGATACCATTGATTACATCAAGCTGAACATCAAGACTACGGCGGATACCGCCATGAAGAATACCATCGAAATTGGTCACAGCATGAATAAAAAGTGCATCATCACCAACATCGACAGCGAGGCGGACTATCAGAAAGCGATAGCGCTGGGCGCCGACGCGATGGAGGGAACCTTTGTGGCGGAGCGTCTGATGACGAAGGCCCATTCCGGCGCCTATCTCCAGAGCAACTTCTTCCGCTTGATGGTGGCTGTGACGCAGGACGAGCCGGACATCGACGAGATCGAGCGGCTGATCTCCATGGACGCCAGCCTGAGCTACGGTGTGCTGAAAATGGCCAACTCCGTCTATTTTGCCCTGCGCCACCGCGCCACGACGATCCATCAGGCCATCGTGACCCTTGGCCTCGGCCAGCTCAAGCAGTGGATCTACCTGCTCAGCGCCAGCAATGCGGGACAGGAGATCGACGCCAGCACGGAGGAATTCCTCAAGCTTTCCTTCATGCGGGCCAACTTCTGCAGCGAGCTGATGAACTATGCCAAGGATATGCCCATCTCCAAGTCCGAGGCGTATTTGATGGGTATGTTCTCCACGCTGAATCATCTGATCGATGCGCCGCTGGAGGAAATTTTGGAGGAAGTCCCCGTTTCCGACGAGATCAAGGCGGCGCTGCTGCGCAAGGAAGGCCGCTGCGGTCAGCTCTACGAGCTGGTGCTCAGCTACGAGGCGGGCAACTGGAACGAGATCACCCGTCTGGCGGAGGAGCTGGGGATCCCCAACCAGATCCTCACCAGCGTGTACTTCATCTGTATGGAGAATGTCAATGTGCTCTGGGAGCAGCTGACCAACGCTTACGGCGAACAGGACGCGTCTGCCCCCGCTCCCGCGGAGAATGGCGAAGCCAGCGAAGAGAGCAAATAACTGCATAAAAAGCAGAAAGCATGGCGTTTAATGCCATGCTTTCTGTGCAAAACGGGATCAAAGCGGGAACAGTTTGTGGCGGGGCTCCGCTAAAACCACCTTACACGCCCGCAGGATCTGCGCGGTGACGGCGGTGTTCATCCGTCCCTCATAAAGAGAGAGGCGCAGCGGCAGCTCATTTTTTGCCATGACGACATATTTGGCGGGAAGCTCCGTCAGGGCGAGGGCCTGCACATCCATCTTGCAGCGGTCGCAGCAGCACAGGCCGAAGAGCTCCATGTAGGTCTCGGCCTTGCGCTCCACAAGGATCTCCATGATGTTGGCGCAGATGACCTCCTCCTCGTCGGGCTTCTCAGCGGCGGGTTCCTCCGCGATAGGAGCGGAAGGCGTCTCTGCCACGGGCTCCGGCTGAGGGACTTCCTCGACCACCGGCACGGGGGGCATCTCCGCCACCGGCTCCGGCTGGGGGACTTCCTCAACCACCGGGGCGGGAGGCGTTTCCGCCACCGGCTCCGGCTGGGGGACTTCCTCGACCACGGGGGCGGGAGGCGTCTCCGCCACGGGCTCCGCTTCCGCAAGCTCCTCTAACGAGGACGCCAGAGCGTCCTTGATCTGGGAGGAAATGGCGTGGTCGCTGCTGAGAGAGGCGATGATCGGCGAGGTGGGCGGCACAGACTGAGGCGCGCTCTCTGCCGGCGCGGGCGCCGGGGCGGGAGCAGCCACTGTCGGTGTCGGCGGAACGGCAGCCTCCGCTGGTTGGGCAGCAGCCTCTTGCGCTGCCGGTTCCGCCGCCGGGTTGGCGCGGGTCCGGCTGAGCAGGTTCATTACATGGGCAGTTTTACTGGAATTGGACTCTTTGGATGCGGACATAAAAAATCTCCTTAACTGTCTTGAACAAGGCGCTGCGCCTTATGCTTGCTTGGGGCGGGGAAAGCGGTCGCCTGCCACGATGCTGACAATGTCTTGAAGATCGAGCGCGGGCTTGGAGGACGGACTGTATGTCAGTACACTCTGCCCGTGGGCCGGGGCCATGGCCACGCTGACGCCGCGGCGGATCTTGGTGGGGAAAACATGGCTGTCAAGCTGCTCGGCGATCTGCTCGGCAAGATCCAGAATGTCCCTTGAGAGGGTCAGACGGGGATTGAACTTGTTGAGCAGGATGCCGAGGACCTTCAGCTCCGCGTTGAACGAATTGCGCACGGTGTCGATCGTATCCTGAATTTGGGAAATGCCGACGAGACTGAGTACCTCCGCCTCCATCGGGATGATCAGGCCCGTCGAGGCGACATAGGCGTTGATGGTCAGCAGGTTGAGAGAGGGCGGCGTGTCAATGATGATGAAATCATAGCGGTCGCCCAGAAAGCTCAGCTGTCGGGCCAGCATAAACTCCCGCTGGGGCGCGGTAAATTCCACATCGGCGGTGGAGAGCATAATGTCCGACGGCAGCACGTCCCCGTATTCCGTGGGAACAATGGCCGACTCGATGGAGCATGCGCCCTTGAGCACATCATAAACGGTGTGGCCGCTGCCAATGTCAAGGCCCAGTGTAAAGCCGAGGTTGCCTTGGGGGTCAATGTCCACACCAAGCACGCGGGCGCCGCGCTGGCGCAGCCCGCAGACCAGAGCGGCGGCTACCGTGGTTTTTCCAACACCGCCCTTTTGATTTGTGACGGTAATGATCTGTGACAAAAAAATTCCTCCTCCGGCAAAAAATGAGAAAGTGACCTCTTATTTTTATTATACTATATGTCGATAAAAAAAGATAGAGGAATGAACATTTTTTCTGCGGAATTTGACGCCCCGACAGGTCTTGCCCGTCGGAAGAGCAATTACCTGTGAAAGGAGTAATCAATTATGGCATCTGTCAGCAGTGTGAGCAGCAGCTCCAGCAGCATTTACGGAAATAAGAATGTGATCAGCGGTCTTGCCAGCGGCATGGACACCGAGTCCATGATCGAAAACGCGGTATCCGGCTACAAGACCAAGATCTCCACGCTTCAGCAAAAGCGCACCAAGGTGGAGTGGCAGCAGGAGGTCTACCGCAGCATCATCGGCAAAATGTCGTCCTTTTCGGACAAATATACCTCCTATGCGTCCTCCACGAACCTGCTCTCCAGCAGCTTTTTCAATCAGGCCGTGAAGGTCACCGCTGCGGGCAAGTACGCCGATATGGTCAGCGCCAGCGGCAAGACCAGCAGCAGCGTGCAGATCCTCGGTGTCAAGCAGTTGGCGAGGGCGGCCACCTACACCGTCTCCGGCATCGGCGGCAAGACCGCGGACAAACCGGAATTTACCGGCAGCACGGTGGATCTGAGCGAGAAGAAGGAGCTGAGCAACGTCTCCGGCTCCCTGACCATCAAATACGGCGGCGACCGCTCCTACACCATCGACTTTGGCGAGCTGGACATTTACGAGAGCGCCGACAAGCTGGCCGATGCCATCCGAAGCAAGCTGGGCGAGCAGACCATGACCCTCAGCGACGGCACCTCCGTAAAGGTCAGCGAGAGGATCGACGTGAAGGTGAACGGCGAAGGCAACATCGAGTTTTCCGACAAGACCAGCGCCGGCAACGCCGTGACCATCAGCGGCACCACCGGCAAGCTCAAGGAGAATTTGGATGTCGATGGCGGGACGCTGAAAACCGCCGGTAAGACGCTCAGCAACAAGGACGCCACTCTGGGCGAATATCTCTCCGGCAAGGAGCTTACGCTGACCCTTGACGGTGTGACCAAGAAGATCACGCTGCCGGAGCCGGAGTATAAGACCGAAAACGGGACTTTGACTTTGAATGTGGCAGGCTATAAGGATAAACTTCAGGAGGCGATCAAGGGTGCTTTCGGCGCGGGCAAGGTCACGGTCACGGCGGAAAACCAGAATGGAAACAGCTTCGCCTTGAAGTTCTCCACCCAGGCCGGCTCCACGATGGCCGTCTCCGGCGACGCCGCCAAGGCGCTTGGCCTGGATAAGGCGACCACCTATGTCAACACCTCCAAGACCCTCGGCGAGCTGCTGGACGGTCAGAAATGGAACACCTTCAACCGCATTGAGTATGTGGGCGACGTCAAGAAAGTGAAGAACGAGGACGGCAGCGTCTATTACACTGACGCCAAGGGCAACCGCTTGAAGAAGGATGGCGAAAAGTACTACCGGGTGGATGGGAAAGACGAGTATCTGTACGAGTTCAAGATCAACGACACGGTCGTGGGCGAGTTCAGCAAGAATACCGCCCTGGAGACCGTGCTGACCTCCATCAACGGCAACGCCGACGCGGGCGTGACGGTGAATTACTCCAAGACCACCAATCAGTTCCAGTTCACCGCCAGGGAAACCGGCGCGGCCAGCCGGATCGAGATGGGCGACGGTCTTGCCAAGACCCTGTTCGGAGACACCAAGGCCACCGGCGCCAGCTACACCGCCGGTGAGGACGCCATCTTCTCCATGAAGGTCAACGAAAGACTGCTGGACGGCGTAAAGCGCAGCAGCAATACCTTTGATGTGGACGGCATGAGCGTCAGCCTGAAGGGCACCTTCGGGACGTACAAAGCGGACGGCACGATCGACCAGACGGCCGCGGAGGCCGACGCCGTCAGCTTTACCGCCAGCTCCGACGCGGACAAGATCATAGACGCCATCAAGTCCATGGTGGAGGACTACAACGCCATGGTCACGGAGATCAAGAACGCCTATTCCACCCTGCCTCAGCAGAAGTCCAACGGCAAGTACTACGAGCCGCTGACCGAGGAGGACAAGGCGGATATGTCCGAGAGCAGCATCAAGGCCTACGAGGAAAAGGCCAAGCAGGGCCTCCTGTTCGCGGATCGGGATCTCTCGTCCCTTTACAGCCAGCTCACCAGCGCCATTTCCATGAGCGGAAAGGACGGCGCGGACCTCAAGGCCATCGGCATTACCAGCAATTACAGCAACGGCCTGACCACCCTGAGCCTGAACGAGGAAAAGCTCCGCGCCGCGCTGGAGACCGATGCGGACAAGGTGCGGGATGTGTTCTCCAAGAGCATGGACAGCGGCGCGTCCTCCAACGGACTGATGCAGGCACTCAAGAGCCCGCTGGATATGTACAGCAAGGTGCAGGGCACCAAGGGTATTTTGGTGCAGAAGGCCGGTTCGACCTTAGCGCCCAGCACGCTTTACAAAAATACTTTGCAAAATAAGCTGGATGATATTGACACACAGATCGAAAAGTGGCAGGATAAGATGGCGGATCAGGTCGACCGCTATACCTCTAAGTTCACGGCGCTGGAAAAGCTGATCGCGCAGATGAACTCTCAGAGTTCTGCCCTTGCCAGCTTCTTAGGCACCAACGGCTAAAAGGCGGTGACGGAAAACAATGGATATGCGCGGCTTTCAGCAGTATAAGGAGCAAAGCGTCAACACCATGACCCAAGGGGAGCTGCTGCTGCTGCTTTACGATGAGCTTGTCAAGCGTCTCACACAGGCGGAGCTGGCGCTGAATAAGGAGAATTACGAGCTTTTTGAAGCCTCCGTTCAGCGGGGCATCGACATCACGCAGTACCTCAGCGACACCCTCGACCCGCAATACGAGATCAGCCACGAGCTTGACCGGCTCTATGAGTACATGATCTATGAGCTTGGCCGGGCGAAGATCGGGCGGCATCTGGAGCCGCTGACCCATGTGAAGAGCATGGCCGGCGAGCTGCGGGAATCCTTCCGTGAGGCGCAGAAGGCCGGCGGCTCGGGAAAGCAGGCGTCCGAATGACCGGGGCGCAGCTTTTGGATGCGCAGGTGCAGGAAAAACGGCGCTACGCGCTGCTCAACGAGCTGTTTGACCTCACAAAGCAGTTAGCCGAGGCTGTGGATCGGAGCGACGAGGTCACGATACAAATGCTGCTCTCCATGCGGGAGGGCCCGCTGGCCCAAATGCGTCAGGTGGAGGAAAACCTGACCCGGCAGCGGATGTCTCTCACGGAGGAGGATGGCCGGCGGCTGGGAGAGCTGCTCTCCGGTGCTCCGGCCCGGCAGGCGGAGGAAAACGCCCTGAGCGAGCAGGTGGGAACGAACCGCCGCTTACTCGGTCAGCTTGTGGAATTGGACAAGCGCGTCAACAAAAGAGTGACGCGCGAGAAGTCGGTTTATCAATAGGGAACATGGGTGCGCCTCCTTGTGGAGCGCACCCATGCAAAGCCTTTTATTTTTCCGTCGGCGGCGAGATCACCCATAGGGGTGCGCCGTTGTTCCGACTGGCGGACAGCTCGTCAAGGATGAGCTGAGGGTCCCATTCCATGAGACTGCGCTCATCGCTGACGGGGTCGGCGACGAGGAGCTTGCCCGTCAGCGTAACGCCTCGGAGCACGATGAAGTGCCCGCCGCCGGTGAAGTGTCCGGGACCGACCAGCGCTACGAGCATATCGCCCGTGAGCAGCGCGTCATAGACTGCATCGACCGTCAGCTCACCGATCGCCTTGGACTCGAGGCCGTAAGCGCGCGCGATGCCGTTGACGATGGAGAGATACGAGCCGCGCCCCTTGGCGCAGTAGCCCTGCTTGGCGGCGAGGGCCGCCATCTCGGAGGGGGCGACGGGCTCGCCGCACAGGCTGGAGACGACCATTGCCATGGCAGTCGGCCCGCAGCCGTAGCGGCCGATGGTGTCGCTGCCGTAGGGCTTATCCGCCCATTCGGGGTCGCTTTGGTTGAAGTAAACGAGCGGGATCGTGCCGCCGGTGAGGATCTCCTCGCCGTTGACCGACCGGAGCTCTGTGAGCGAGGGGTCGATGAGCATATCGCTGTCAGAGAGCATCGGCTCGTCGGCTGTCTGCTTGTCTGCGTCGGAAAGCTCCTCCGCCTTGGTGGTCAGTGCCGACCATTGCTCGGCGGTGCGGTCAAACCAGTCCGCGGCCGCCCTTGCCCCGCTGCGAAGCGGGGCTGTGACACGAGCGAACAGCTCGGGCGCGAGAAAATAGCTGGCAGTGAGCTCGGCACCGCCGATGCAAAGAACTGCGAGCGTGGAAAGCAGAAAAACCATGCGCCCCCTATGAGTGGAGATTTTTTGCTTTTTCACCGTTTCACCTCTTGTAAAAACGCAGAAATGAGATATGATTATTATAGCATATCCTGTCGGCATTGCAAGCGGTGGGAAAGTGAGAGGAACAGGAACGCAGCCTATGCCCACGATCACATTGGAAAATGTATCAAAATACTACAAAAACAGCCGGCGCAGCGGCGCCGGAAATCGTTATGAGGTCGGTGTTGAGAATGTAAATCTCACCATCGGGCAGGGCGAGTTCGTTTTCATCACCGGCAGCAGCGGAGCGGGGAAGAGCACCCTGCTCGACCTGATATCGGGGCGGCTCAAGCCCGACCGCGGCAGAGTTCTGCTCGACGGCGTAAACGCGGCACGTATTTTACCGTGGCGCCGCGAGCGTGTCGCGCTGCTGTTCGGAAATGTGGTGCAGGAGCATACGCTGATCCGAAAAATGACGGTGGAGGAAAACCTGATAAGGGCGGCCCGCGTGGGACGAAGACGCCTTGAGAGCGAGAAAGAGATGAAGGAGCGCCTTAAAAAGGTGCTTGGTCTCGTGGGACTTTCCGGCATGGAAAAGCGCTATCCCGTGGAAATGTCCGTCGGGGAATGCCGCTGTGTTGAGCTGGCGCGGGCGCTGATCAACAGCCCACCGATCCTTGTGCTCGATGAGATTACCGCCAATCTGGATGATGACAGTATATGGGACATTTTTCACCTGCTTACCGAGATCAATCGGAGGGGGACCACCGTTATCATGGCAACACATGCGAGCCGATATGTCAACATCATGCGCCGCCGCGTTGTGACGCTCGTGGATGGGCAGATTCTCGGTGACGTGCAGAAGGGAAAGTACGGCGATGTGATATAGAAAAAACACATCGCCGATAAAGATAGATAGAAAATCCATTCATTACATACCACAAGGAGAGAAGTTCGAGATGAAAGACATGAAGATCAAGAAAAGACTGATCGGAGGTTTCCTGCTGGTCATCGGCATTTCTGCGGCGATCATCATTGCGGCGCTGCTGCAAATGAATTCCCAGAGAGAAGCTTACAATGACATCCTGAAGTATCAGGTCGGCGCAAATGACCTCCTCACGGAAATCCGTTTGGATGCCAACATTGCTGCACGAAACGTCCGCGACATGGCGCTGAAGCCCGGCGACCGCAGCAATGCCGAGCTGGAGACTCGTATCAACGAGGTCCTTTCAGATATGGATGCCAATATCAAGGCGCTGGAGGAGATCTATCCGCTGGATGAGGCCAAGCTGCAGGACTATATCACCTCCGTCAACAAGTGGGGCAAGGAGCTGCCCGCCATTCTTGACGCCATCAACCGCGGCGACGGTGAGACTGCGACAAACCTGATCAAGAATAGCTGCACCCCCCAGCTCAATGAGATGGCGACCAAGGCAAAAGAGATCGACAATCTGTTGACGCAGGCGCAGAACGACGCGGTGGACGCTCAGAAGCGCAGCAGCCTGATTTCCATCGGCGTCATCATCGCAGTGATGGTCGTGGCGACCTTCCTCGTTCTGGGCACCGCCTTCAAGCTGGTCAAGGGCATCATGGAGCCGACCGAGGAGGTCCGCAAGGCGCTCATGGGCTTCAGCGAGGGTAATTTGGATATTCCCGTGGATTACGAGAGCAAGAACGAGCTGGGCGACATGTGCAACGCGCTGCGCAGCAGCCAGGATACGCTGTCCACCGTGATTGAGGATATCTGCTACCTGCTGGGCGAGATGGCCGTCGGCAACTTCGATGTCCGCAGCCGTGCTACCGATAAGTATGTGGGCGCTTTGGGTGTCGTGCTGGAGTCTATCCGCAAGATCAACCACAACCTGAGTGACACGCTGGCTCAGATCGATATGAGCGCCGAGCAGGTGTCCTCCGGCTCCGAGCAGGTGTCCACCGGCGCACAGGCGTTGGCACAGGGCGCCACCGAGCAGGCCAGCGCTGTGGAGGAGCTGTCCGCTACCATCACCGAGATCTCCAACAATGCCAAGAAGAATGCCGAAAACAGCGAGATGGCCATGCACCAGTCTCAGGAGTCCGGCAATCTGGTTCTCGAGAGCTCCAAGTACATGGAGGAAATGGTGGAGGCCATGGGCAACATTTCCCAGTCCTCTCAGGAGATCGGCCGCATCATTTCCACCATCGAGAACATCGCCTTCCAGACCAACATTCTGGCTCTGAACGCCGCCGTCGAGGCCGCTCGCGCCGGCAGCGCCGGCAAGGGCTTTGCCGTGGTCGCTGACGAGGTCCGTAACCTGGCTACCAAGTCCGATCAGGCCGCCAAGGCTACCAAGGAGCTGATCGACCACTCCATCGAGTCCGTTCAGGGCGGTAACGAGATCGTTAAGAAGGTCTCTGACGCTCTGTCCAGGACCGTTGACGCAGCCGGCCTTGCTATGAACTCTCTGAAGGAGATCACAAAGGCTGTTGAGGCCGAGGCCGAGTCCATCGCGCAGGTGACCGAGGGCATCGACCAGATCTCCTCCGTCGTCCAGACCAACTCCGCCACCAGCGAGGAGTCTGCCGCCGCCAGCGAGGAGCTGTCCAGCCAGGCGTCCCTGATGAAGGAGCTGATGGCGAAGTTCAAGCTCCGCAGCGACAAGGGCTACGGCACCACGAGCTCTCATGCCGATGCTCCCGCCGATGCTTCGACCGAGAGCTATGCTGCGGACAGCGCTTCGGCGCACCGCGCTGCTGCCAATTCGTTCAGCAAGTATTAAGGTCGTGGAGGGGCGCAATCGACCGCCCCAACCCAAAGGGGATCTCAGGGCATGGCGCTTTCCGCTCTGCGGCGGAGCGCTATGCCCCCCTGCGATATAGCAATGGGCTGTCTGAAACTGGTAAATTTTTCTTTTTGCGTGCCAGAGGGCGGCTGAATATCCGCCCTCCGGCACGCTTTTTTTAGGCTTCGCGGAGAGTGGAGCGATACAGGCGGTAAGCCGCTTGGGAGAGCAGCGGGTTTGGAGGGATAGAACATGGCGAAAAAATGGAAGGTAGGAGAGCTGATCAAGAACCTGATCACGGAGGAAGGCTCGGCTCCACGGGGCGAAGCGGATGCTCCGGGGGAAGCGGAGCCTGCGCCCTCGCCCGCCGTCGCGGAGGAGAAGTCCGCGTCGGAGCTGACGGAAACGCAGTACCTTGAGATGCATGGCTCGCTGCTGGAGCTTTGGAAGGAGTTCAGCGACGGTGAGTTGACGTCGCCGCGTGTGCGGCTGCTGGACGAGGAAAAGACAGAGATGCTTCATCTGACGGGAAAGAAGCTGGAGTTTGAGCGGGTCCGCCTTACCGCGCAGCTTGAGAAGGATGCGAAGAAGCGGCTCGAGGAGCTTCGCCGTGCACGGGAGGGTGAGAACGGAGAGAGACCGCTCGACGCAGCCTGCCATGTCTATGTGTCCAAGGATAAGCTCGTGGCATGGTGCTTTGCCTTTCCGCCCTATGCGGGCGGCGAGGAGATGGGCAGCACGATGCTTGCCTGTGCGCTGGAGAAAGCGGGCGTCAAGACGGGGATCGATCCACAGAGCATGGTGGAGATTTTTCGGCAGGTGCATTATCTGCGCTTGATCCCCGTGGCATTCGGCCAGCCGGAGACCGAGGGCAAGGACGGCTATGTGACCGAGAAGTATCCGCGCGAGCTGTCGCGCGAGGTCGTGATCGACGAGCACGGCGTCGCGGACTATCGGGCGATGAACTATGTGCAGCTCATCAAGAAGGACGATGTGATCTGTGAGATCACGCCGCCTGTCAAGGGAACGCCGGGAATGCGGCTGGATGGAAAGCCCATCATGCCGCGCGCCGTGCAGGCGGCAAAGGCGCCGTGCGGTCTGAACACCACGCTGACGGAGGATGGCCTCCAGCTCATCGCCACGATGGACGGACACCTTGAGTATTCCAACGGTGCGTTTCATGTGCGGCCGGTGCTGGAGATCCGCGGCGATGTGGACTACTCCACGGGAAATATAGATTTCATCGGCGACGTGCAGATCACCGGCGATGTGCGCGAGAACTTCTCCGTGCGCGCGACCGGCTCGATCACCGTGGACGGGATCGTGGAGGCGGCGAGCGTGGAATCGGGCGGCGATATGATCATCACGCGCGGCGTGGTGGGCGACAATCGCGCCGTGCTCAAGTGCGGCGGCGTTTTCCGCGTAAAATATTTGGAGAATAGCCGGGTCTATGCCGGCGGCAGCGTCTATGCCGACTGCATTATGACCTCGGAGGTATATAGCGACCAATCCATTGAGGTCGTTGAGGGGCGAGGGAGCATCATCGGCGGAACGCTTACAGCCGGAGAGCTGATTCGCGCCAATATGATCGGCGCACAGTCCGGCCGCAAGACGGAGCTGACGCTCGGCGTTCTGCCCTACACGGAAAATGAGCGTGAAATGCTCCGCAAGAGCGTCAACGAGATAGAACAGGAGATCGAGACGATCGAGGGAGAGCGCAGGCACATGGAGGTAATGGGAGACAAGGCAAAGGCGGAGGAGAGGCGTGCGCGTCTGCCGCTGCTGCAGCTCAAAGCGAGCCGCCTTGCGAAAAAGGCCGAGGAGCTGAAGGCGCAGGAGGTCGATCCTGCGAAATGCCGGCTTGAATGTGCCACGGTATATCCCGTGACAGTTGTGCAGCTCGGCTCTCTCAAGTGGGTCGCGGAGCAGATCCACAGACAGTGCAAGGTCATATACGACGCACAGAGCGGAACGCTGCGGGAGCTTTCCTGAGAGAATAAGCGGAAAGAGGGGAATGCGTTTGGAGAAGGAATATCCGATGGACTGGGTAGAGCAAATGGCGGAGTCGCTGGTCTATGAGATCGTGGAGCAGATGTCCGGCATCGTTCTGCGGCGGAGCGAGCCGTGGGAGCGGCTGAGCGAGGGCATGGAGATCGACATGATCACAGGGCATGTTTCCGGTGACTTTCAGATCGAGCTGCATTTCTTCGCACAGCGGGCGCTGTTCATGCGCCTGACGAAGAACATGGTGGGCTACGAGCCGGACGAGGAGGAGGCGCAGGAGTACGCCATGGAGTTTTTCAATATCCTTTGCGGCCGCTTCATTTCTGAGCTGTATAAGGCGTCCAAGACCTCGGCGCGCTTTTTCCCCACGGAGTACGACCGCACACCGGATCGCGGGATGCCGGGGCAGAATGCGGAGGACAAAACGGTTTATCTGATTAGTGAACAACAGGAGCTGGCGGCGTTTTCATGGACGGCGGCACCGGTGGATACGATTTTGAGGAGGAATACGGATGGCTAAGCGTATTATGGTGGTGGATGATTCCCGCGTGGTTCGCGCGGAGATGGAGAAAATGCTGGAAGGCAGCGATATGGAGATCTGCCAGTTCTGCCGCAGCGGCGAGGAAGCTCTTGAAAAATTCGAGGAGGCCAAGCCGGACCTTGTCACGATGGACATTGTGATGCCGGGAATGGATGGCATGGAGACCTGCGAAAAGCTCCGCCAGCGCTATCCCGAGGCGAATGTGTTCATGGTTTCCTCCATGGCCTACGACGATATGATCGACAGGGCGGTGGAGCTGGGCGCAAAGGGCTTTTTGTTCAAGCCCTTTACCAAGGATGCACTGCTTGAGGGGCTTCAGGGAGCCTTTAAGGCCATTGAGAGCAGAAGAGAGAAAGAGTAAAGAGGAGCGAGGATCGCATGAGTGAATACAAAGCACAGGAAAACGATCTGATTTATGCGCTTGACATTGGCACTCGCAGCGTGATCGGTATGGTCGGACAGACCGACGGTGACCGCTTCAAGGTACTCGACGTGGAGGTGGCGGAGCACAAAAAGCGCGCCATGATAGACGGTCAGATCGATAATATCCGCCAAGTAGCGGGGTTGGTGCGGCAGGTGACGCAGCGGCTGGAGGAGCGGCTCAATGTTTCTCTGGAGCGCGTGTGCGTTGCGGCGGCGGGACGCGCGCTGCAAACGAAAGCGGGCACCTTTTCACTTTCCCTGCCGGAGAATAACGTGATCACGGTCGAGCAGGTCAGCCAGCTCGAAACGGGAGCGGTGTCGGCGGCGGAGGAGGCGCTGCAGACGGAGGGCGATGAGCGCCGTCGGCTTTTTCTGGTGGGCTACACGGTCACGCAGTACCGTCTTGACCATTACCCCATGGTGACCTTGCTCGATCACAGCGGCGTCGAGGTTGAGGCTGATGTGGTGGCGACCTTTTTGCCCGGCGAGGTGGTCGAGAGCCTGTATACCGTGATGCGCACGGCGGGGCTTCAGGTTTCCAGCATGACGCTGGAGCCCATTGCGGCGATGAATGCCGCCATTCCGGCGGAGCTGCGGCTTTTGAACCTCGCGCTGGTGGACATTGGCGCAGGCACCACGGATATTGCCGTCTGCCGCGACGGCAGCATTACAGGCTATACCATGGCAACGATCGCGGGCGACGAGATCACCGAGGCGCTGATGCGCGCCTTTCTGATTGACTTCCAGACAGCGGAGGAGGTCAAGCGCGCGCTGAGTGAGGGCGAGTCCGTTCGCTACACCGACATCATGGGACTGGAAAATGAGGTCTCCTATGAATCGGTGATGGCGGCGATCGACGAGCCGATGGATAAACTGGCCACGGCCATTGCCGAGCAGGTGCTCGAAACCAACGGCGCGGCGCCCTCGGCGCTGTTTCTTGCCGGCGGCGGCAGTAAACTGAGCGGGCTGAAAGGAAAGGTGTCTGAGAAGCTGAATATGGACGAAAAGCGGGTGGCCATCGCGGGCAACAACTTTGCCAAGAGTGTCTATGCCGACAGCATCAAGTTAGACGACCCCGAGTACGCCACGCCGCTTGGCATCGCGGTCTCGGCGGGGCTGGGGCTGCTGAACGACAGCTATGTCGTCCTGCTCAACGGAAAACCCGCGAAGCTGTTCCGCAGCGGCGTGCTGACGCTGCGCGACATTCTGCTGATGAACGGCTACACCTATTCCGACATACTCGGCAGGAACGGGAAGAGCCTTGTTGTCACGCTGAACGGGCAGCGCATCATTCTGCGCGGCGAGCCGTCTGTGCCCGCAGCGCTGACCGTGAACGAGCGGGAGGCGGCGCTGAGTGCCGTCGTTCATGCGGGAGACAGCGTGAGCTTTGTCCCTGCCCGCTCCGGCGCGGACGCGCAGCGGACGCTCGGAGAGCTGCTGCCTGAATTTACCGGCCGTGTGCTTGTGAACAATCAGGACGCGTCGCCGGATACCGTCCTTCACAGCGGAGATGTGATCCTCACGCTCGAGCGCGCGGCGGAGAGCTGCGCGGATGACCAGGATGCGGTGGGGATGGCGCCGGGCCTCACGGACGACCAAGACGCGGAGAGGATGATGCCGAGCAGCGGGGCGATCGAGGTGGAGCTCAACGGTGAGGCGCTGTCTCTGCCCGGCAAGGGCAACGGCCTGCCCTATTACATGATGGACCTGCTGCAATTTTCCGGTTTGGATCTGGACCATCTGGACGGGCCGGTGCGCTTGGAGGTCAACGGAGAGGAGTGTGGGTTCCGCTATGTTATCAAGCCGCGGGACTGTGTGACGATCTGCTATGCGTAAAAAGAAAGAGCGCAAACAGAAAAGCGCGCCCGTAAAGGGGAAAAAGAAAATTATCATCATCGCGGCGGCGGTCCTGCTGGTGGCGGCCGCGGCGCTGATCGCCTTCAAGCTGCTGGGCGGCAAGGGCGAAGAAGGTGAAAAAAAGGAAGAGATCATCGAGCCGGAGGTCATCGAGGCCCCCATGCTCTACGAGCTGGGCGACTTGAAGCTCCCGGCGCTGCCGGTGCTGAATTCCAGCATCGTCGTGACGAAGGAGGAAGTTCCCGGCCTGGTCCCGGCGGCGGTGGAACAGCCCGTGGTGCTGGAGACTGCCGCCCAAGAGAAGCCGGACGAAAAATCGGACGAGGAAGCAGAGGAAAAGCCGGAGGAGCCCGCTGAGCCGAAGATCTCCGTGGCGAACGCCTACCATTACAAGGGCCTGCGGAGCGCAGCCTCCGTCGCCTCAGCGTACACCACGCTGCTGACCGACTCGGCGGTGGGCTTTTACCCCGTGGACAGCAAATTGCAGCCCGCGAAGCTGCCGGAATTCGACACCGGCGCGGGCAGCGTCCAGCTGGTGATGGAGGCGGAGGAGGACGGCTTTTTCTACTCCTTCCGCGTGGAATGGTCGGAGGACGGCGTGACCCTCATCCCCGAAAAGGTGGAGGGCTCTCTGCCCGAGCCGCCGCAGCCGGTGGAAATGACCCTCTCCGAGGCCACCAGCTATATGCGCTACCGCATCCCCAGCCTGCTGGGCGTCAGCACGGACGATGTCCAAAACTACCGCATCTATGTGGAGGACGGCAAGGTGCTCATCAACGGCACGCCCTGCCTCCGCTTCAAGATCTGCCGCGAGAACCCGCAGACCGGCGGCAACGAGAACAGCGGCGACTACTACCTCTCCTCCGACCGGCGGCACATCTACCGGCTGGATGTGGAGACCAACGCGGTAGAGGAGGTCGACCTCTCCGCACCCTGAACCGGCGTAAGCCGCAGGGCGTCGGGACGACCTGAGAGCCGAAGCGCGGCCCCGGTGCCTGCCCACTGAGAGAGCAGCGGGGCCAGCAGGCCCTCCAAAACCGCCACCGACGAGCGGATGGACAGCCCCCCGGCCTCCGGGGTCAGGGCGGCGACGGTGTCCGATTCGGCGTCGGCTATCACCACGCCGTATTCCCGCCCAAGGGCGCGGAGCTGCTTGCGGGTGATGTCCCGCCGAGCCGCAAGCGTGAGGGGCTGAAAGCCGATCAGCCCCGTGAAGCGCCCCGCGATCTCCGACAAGACCCCCTGCCGCACCATGGCGCGGCGGGCCGCTTCGTTTTCCTGATACAGCCGCTCCGCCAGCGTGGCCGGGGCGGCTGTTTCCTGTTTTGGGCCGTCCGCGGAAAAGCCCACGCTCTGCCCGCCATGGCCGGAGAGGTCGGCGTTGGTGGTAAAGATGAACACGCACTGACGGAAATCCAGCTCCCGCTGGCCGTTCTCGGCGGGGCGGCGGGCAGTGACCCGCCCCTCGTCCAAAACCGACAGGAACATCTTCAAAACCTCCGGGTGGGCCTTATCCAATTCGTCAAAGAGGAACACCGTCCGTGGATTTTCCCGCACCACCTCGAAGATCGGCGGGTCGTCGTAGCCCACATACCCCGGCGGCGCGCCGATGAGCCGATGGACGGAATGGGGCTGTGTAAAGGTGTTCAGCTCCGTCCAGACCGTTTGATAGCGCGGCGCGCCGCACCGCTCCAGCGCCGGGGCCACAGCTTTCGCCAATTCCGACTTCCCCACGCCTGTTGGTCCGTAGAGAATGAGGGACAGGGGCCGTGCGGGGGCGCTTTTGCCGACGTGGGCGCAGAGACGGAACGCCGCCGCCTCCACCGCACGCTCCTGCCCCAAGACCCGCTCCCCCAGCTCGCGGACAAGGCGGGGGAACAGCGCCCCCATTTGCTGCGGAGCGGGGGATGGCTTCTGCTTTGGGGCCGCTTTCGGGGCGGGGGACGGCTCCAAGGTCGGAAGCACCGCCGCGGACACCTCCCGTGCGGGGTGGAGCGTCCGCAGGCGGGCGGACAGCAGCTCGTAGGAATCAAAGCGCCACACGCTGCGGGCAAAGAGCGCACGGAGGACGCCGTCCCCGCCGGTGTAGCGCACGGCGGGACGCCAGTAGAGAAGATACGCCCCGTCCTCACGGCGGGCAAAGCCCAGCGCGGCGTACCGGGGCGCACAGCCCGTCGGCAGCTCGCAGGGCGAAAACTCGTAGCTGCGGCCAGACTGACCGCAGAGGTCCACGCGGCGGCGAAGCGCCTCGTAAAAGGCCGGCTCCGCCCCGCAGAATTGAGCAAACTTTGTTTCCATCGCGCACCCCCTATGGCTAAGCATACCCGCCATGGAGCGGCTTTAGAAAAAAATTTTGCGAAAAATCGGAAAAGCGGTTAATTTTCCGCAAATCAGACCGATATAAGAAATGTAAGGCAAATCACCCGTGGCAAAGCGGCCGGCCGGCGCGGCGCTGCGGGGGAGAAAACCGAAACAGACGGGCAAAAGGAATTGCCCGGCAAAATGAAAAAAAGGAGTTATTTTACTATGCGTATTCAGCACAACATTATGGCGATGAACGCCTACCGTAACTACAACAACAACACTTCCGCTCTGAGCAAGAACCTCGAGAAGCTCTCCTCCGGCTACAAGATCAACCGCGCCGGTGACGACGCCGCCGGTCTGGCCATTTCCGAGAAGATGCGCGCTCAGATCACCGGTCTGAAGGCCGCTTCCAAGAACGTTAAGGACGGCGTTTCTCTGGTGAAGACCGCTGAGGGCGCTCTGCAGGAAGTCCACGATATGCTCAACCGCATGAACTCTCTGGCTACCCAGTCCGCCAACGGCACCTATGATGACCCCGTGGACCGCAACAACCTCCAGAAGGAGGTCGATGCTCTCAAGAACGAGATCGACCGCATCGCCGACAGTGCCAACTTCAACGGCCTGAAGCTGCTGAATGGTGACCTGTATAGCGGCACCTCCGTTGCGTTTACTGGCGTCAATGCTACTGATGACATTGCAGTCAATGGTACCATCACTGCGGGCAGCTACGAAGCCAAGGACGGTACCACGAAGCAGCTGACCTTCAAGTTTGCTGTTGATACTGGTACTAATCCTACCAAGGCAACTGTTGACGGCGCAGGTGCAGTGACCATTACCCTGAAGAAGGGTGCTGAGGCTACCGCTGATGAAATCAACCAGGCCATCCACACCGCCACTGGTGCCACCGGTGATAATCAGGCTGCCATTGAGAAGGCACTGAAGAGTGTTACCTTCTCTGGTAGCACCAGCGTAAATGGTACTGGCGCAACCATCAAAAATGCTACCGGTACCGTTACCGATAAGAATGGTTCCCTGACCCTGCAGATCGGCGACACCGCTGACAAGTTTAACAAGATGAAGGTCAATGTGGGCGATATGCACGCCAAGGGTCTGGGGATCGACAAGGTGGACATTTCCAGCCAGACCGGCGCTGCTAACGCCATCCAGAACATCAAGGATGCCATCAACTCCGTGTCCTCCACCCGCGGCGATCTGGGCGCCATCCAGAACCGTCTGGAGCACACCCAGAACAACCTGTCCGTCATGACCGAGAACATCCAGGACGCCGAGTCCACCATCCGCGACACCGACGTTGCCGACGAGATGATGGCCTACACCAAGAACAACATCCTGATCCAGTCCGCGCAGGCGATGCTCGCGCAGGCGAATCAGGTGCCTCAGGGCGTGCTGCAGCTGCTGCAGTAATTCGCCGAGCAGGCAAAAGCGATTTTGTTCTCACCTCGGACGACCGACGCCATACGGTGCGTCTGAGCTACCCAAAAGCGGAAGGAGCGCGCAAGCGCTCCTTCCGCTTTTTTATATTCAGGGCGTCAGCCGTTGAGCGTCAGCCCTGCTTTTTCCATCGCGGCGACCAGTGCGGGGATCAGGACCAGCTGCGCGGCGATGCCGGGCAGGGCGGCGGTGACCGCGCCTGCAAGGAAGAGCGACAGGCTGAACTCGGTGCCGCGCAGCCCCGCGAGAAGAAACTGCACGCCGCCCCACACGAGGCGTCCGACGATCATGGCGGCGACCAGCGCGGCGATGATGCACCATCCCTTTTTCGGGAGCGCGCGGTATAAGATGCCTGTCATTGCGCCGTATGCCGCCATTTCAAACGCCATCGCCACGGCGGAGTAGGCAGTTGGCATCCCGAACAGGAGTGAGCGCAGGAGCGGCGAGAGGAAGCCGACCGCCGCGCCCCACGGCCAGCCGCAGACGAAGCCGCACAGCAGCGCGGGGATGTGCATGGGGCAGAGCATGGAGCCGATTTTCGGGATCTGGCCGGTGAGGAAGGGCAGGACCAGCGCGATGGCGAGGTAGAGCGCGGCATAGGTGAGCCGACGGAGACGGAGCGGGGAGAGCCGCCGATGCGCGGATATAGCGCTCATTGCGGCCGCTCCATCTGCTCGAGAAGGCGGCGGATGTGCGCCATGGCGTCGTCGATGATGTCGGAGGATCTCTGCTTCACGCCCGCCACATAGGTGCTGCATAGGTTCATGGGGATGAGCACGCGGTAGGCGTCGCTGGAAGCGACGGCGTTTGCCATGGCGGGCGAGATCTCGCCCATCAGCGCGTCCGCGATGGCGATGCCGATGGGGCCGACGATGATCTGCGCGCGGCGGCAGGCGACGAGGACGGGGTTCTCGCCCGTTGCCGCATGGTCCGCGCCCGCGCGGCGCATGGCCTCGGACGCAGTGCTGTTGGTGCCGACGGCCATGATCTCCACCTGCGGGAAGGTCTTTTTGAGGCTTTCGATGAGGCTTTTTCCGAGCTTTCCGCCCTGCCCGTCAATCACAAGGATCGTCATAAGTGTACTTCCTTTCTATCCGACAAAAATAAATGTTCCGATCAGCGCGCTTCCGGCTTCTTCCTCCGTCAGGGCGCGAAGCGCCTCGTCTGCGTCGATGTCGCGCAGAAGCGACGGGTACATCGCCTTGGCGAGCAGGACCTCCGCCGCGGTGCGCCGCGCCTGCGTGGCAAGCAGCTCCTGCGAGAGCAGGATGACGCGCCCGCTTTTCACAGCTTCCAGCTCCGCCCAGCCCTCCCGCGCGGCCAGTGCGTCGCGCGCGGCCTTCGCGCCGGAGGCGGATACCACACCGCTGCCCAGCAGGGAGGGAGGCACGAGCTTGACGACGGCGTCGGGTTTTTTTCGCGCGATCCAGCCGTCGTCCACCGCGAGCGCGTCGGCGGCAAGCTTTGCCGCGCAGTCGTAGGCTCCTGCGTTCAGGATCATCTGATGCTCCTGCGAGGACTTGTGAACGGTGACATGGTCCTCCGCGCCTTCCCAGTAGACATAGAGCCGCCGACACTCGAAAAGAGAGCCGAGACGGTCGCTGAGCAGCGTTTCGTAGTAGGTGAGGGCCGAGTCGGCGGTCTTTCCGGCGTCGTCCGCGCCGGTCTTTTCCGCCTGTTCCGCGCCGAGTGTTTCCGTCGCGGTCTGCGCGGCGTCGGGCGACTCGGCGGCGCCGAAATCCGGCTGGTCGGCGGGACGGGCCGCCGCGTCTGCGCCCTGTCCGCTCCCACGCAGGGGGTCCTCGGCGTCCGGCGTGAGCTCGGCGTCGGCGGAAGCTGAAAATGTCCGGCGCTCGGCGTCCGGCGCAAGCTCTGTCGGCGCGTCCGATTCGGGGGCGGCGTCGGCGTCCGGCTGCGTTTCACCGTCCGAGGGGCGCGCTCCCGCCTGCGGGGACAGCTCTCCGGCCTGATCGGGGGCGGCGTCCGGCACGACGGTCGTGCGGCTGCGGCAGGCGGTCAGCAAGAGCAGGAAAAGCACTAAGAGGATCAAAAGCAAGGTTCGTTTCATCTCGATGGGCTCCTTTTACGGGTGGAGGCATTCTACATACTTCAGCCGCAGCTTCTGCTTCCACCCTGCTTCATCATACAGGATGCGCTCGGTTTCGTCCAGAATTTTTTCCATGTCCGCGCGCTGCGCCTCCGTCATGGGGTGCGCGCTGTATGCGGCCTCGGAAAAGAGCGCCGCCGCGCGGCCATAGCCGCACACATAGTCCGGCGGGAAATATTCCGACAAATGCGCCTGCCAACGGGAGAAGGGCAGGTTTCCCGCGCCCATGCCGCAGGCATCCAGATAGGCGGTCAGATGCAGGAACATGGCGCGGACCGCTTCGGCGCGGTCGGGGGAGGAAAACGCCGCGCGGCGAGATAGAGACCTCTGCCGCCTTGCGTTGAAAAACAGAAACGGCGCAAAGGGCAGCGTCAGCAGCGCGAAAATCAAAAAGATGAGCAGCGCGAGCTTGAAAAAACGGGTCCGCTGCGGGCGGCTGAGCTGCTGCTCCTCCTCCTGAAGACGCCGATAGGCGCGGTCTCTGTGTGTGCCGTCGGCGTCCTCGGCCCCGTCTTCCGCGTGCAGTCGGTTTTCCTCTCGCGCGGACTGCGCAGGGCCGTTTTCCTCGGCGTAGCCGCCGGTGATGCGCTGCTCGAGTGCAGAGAGGCGGTCGCGCGCGGCTTCGGAGCGCGCCTCCAGCGCCGTATCGACGCCAGGAGAGACGATGCCGACCGCGAGAAACACGGCGGCAAAGGCCGCTAAGACCGTTCCGGCACCGCGCATATCGCGGGTGCTGAGCATCGGCAGCACCAGCAGCGCAAAAAGCAGCGCGTTGAGCGCGGGGGGCGGCGTCAGGCCGAGCCAGATCTCCGCAAATGCCAGCAGGAACGCTAAAAAAAGCGGGAGCAAGCGTTTTTTTCGCAGCAGGGAGAGCGCGAGCAGCGAGACGAGCAGGCTGCCGAGCAGCGAGAGTGCAAGTGCCGGAGACATATTATCTGCAACGGGGAAGCGGTCGTACACATAGGCGTTGACGGCCTCGCTGGCGGCGAAGAGACGGTTCAGCAGAGCCTTCAGGCTCTCCTGCGCCGCGGGCAGAAGAAAGAGCAGCGCGGAAACCGCCGCCGCGGCGCAGAGCGCGTCGCGCAGGCGGCGCGCTCCGAGAGGGCCGTGCTGCGCGTTATTCTGTTGTGGTTGGGCAAAAAAGCAATTCATAAGCCCCTCTCAGATCTCGAGAATATGCAGCTCGCGCGCCATGGACTCGGCGGAGAATACGGTGATGCGGGCGCCGCTCTTCTCCGGCACGGAGGCAGCGCCGGGGAGCAGCAGCGTCACGCGGTTCCCGCGGCAGAGCCGCTCCAGCCCCGCGCTCAGCGACGGTGCGCAGACAACGGTGTGCGCATAGCTCTGACCGCCGCCGGCGCTGCAAAAGGCTGTGCAGACATCTTCGCCGCCCGCAGCGGAGGCGGTGGCAAGCAGCTGCTCCTGCAGGGCGGAAAAGTCGCTGTTACGGCGCACCTCACAGAGCCGGAGATCACCGGACGGCGAGGCCCGCCAGCCGACGGAGTGTGCCGTCCCCTGTGCGGCAAGCGCGCAGGAGAGCGAAAGGAGCGCCGTGACGGCAGCGTCCAGCGCGGCGGCATCCACAGCGCCGGCAGGAGCGGCGGTATCCAACAGCAGCAGCGTTTCCTCTGTGACCGGAAGGCCCAGCTCACGCAGCATCAGCGTGTCTGTTTTGGACGAGAGCTTCCAGTGGATCTGCCGGATGGGGTCGCCGGGCACGTATGCGCGGAGAGAGAATGTTTCACTGGGGTCAAAGCCCGGGCGCGAGGAGGACCACTGCTCACCCTGCGCGGAGACGGCCTCGCCCGCGGAAAAGCTGACCTGCATGGGAAAGAGCTGCGGCAGGACGAGCGTGTGCGCCGCTTCGCAGGGGAGTGCGGAAAATCGGCACAGGCCGAACAGGTCCTGTACCGAAGCGTCGCGGAGCGTCCATTCCGTCACGCCGCAGTGCGCGGCGGGCAGCGCAAAGGAGGCAGAGGGGGCGGAGAGACAGACCGGGCGCAGAAGATCCTCCCCGCTCAGGCGCTCGTGCGCGCAAAGCGCGCCGCAGAGCGCCGCACCCGGCAGGAGCCGCCGGACATTCAGAGAGATCGAAGTGCTTTGCCCTGCGGCACAGCGCTCCGGCGCAGAGAGCGACGCGCGAAGACCGCGCGCGGACACGGCCGCGCAGCAGATCAAGGCGGCGGGGAGCAGCACCGAGGCGGCCAGCACGGCCCGCGTTCCGGTGTTGTTTTCAAAAAAGTACAGCGCTGCGGCGGCGATCAGCCACGCACCGTACAGCAGTCGACTTTTCCACATGGTCACAGCCTGCGGTCGGGGACGTCCACCTGACGCAGCAGCTCACAAAGGATGTCTTTAGTGCGCTTCGCGCCGAGCCGCGCCTCCTGACTGAGGATGATGCGGTGGGCGCAGACATCGCAGAAGATCGCCTGCACGTCCTCACCCGTCACGTAGTCGCGTCCGTCCAGATAGGCGTGTGCCTTTGCCATGCGGTCGAGAAACAGCGCACCGCGCGGGCTGATGCCAAGCTCCAGCATCGGATGCTCGCGGGATGCCATGGCGAGGCGGGTGATGTAGTCGAGGATGACGTCCTTCGCGGTCACGGCGCGCACCTCGCGCTGCATCTGCACCACCTCGTCCCGCGTGGCGACCTCGCGCACAGCGGCGAGCGGCTCGGCATTCTGACGCTCGCGCAGAATTGTCATCTGCGCGGCATAGTCCGGGTAGCCGATGGAAAGGCGGACCAGAAAACGGTCCAGCTGCGCGTAGGGAAGCATCTGCGTCCCTGCTGTGCCGACGTCGTTTTGTGTGGCGATGACGGTGAAGGGCGTCTGCAGGGGGTAGGTCCTGCCGTCCACGGTCACCTGACGCTCCTCCATCGCCTCGAGCAGCGCTGACTGGGTTTTGCTGGAGGTGCGGTTGATCTCATCGCCCAAAAGAAGATTGGTGTTCGTCACTATGCCGCTTTTGTAATCGAAGCCGCCGGTCGCCTTATTATACACGCTGAAGCCGACGATATCGGACGGCAGCACATCGGGCGTGAACTGGATGCGGCCGTAGCGCAGTCCCAGCGCGCGGCTGAGCGCCAGCGCCAGCGTCGTTTTGCCGACGCCGGGGATGTCGTCGAGCAGGATGTGGCCGTCCGCCAAAAGCGCCATCATCACCTTTTCAATTACGGTCTGCTTGCCGATCACGGCTTTCTGCACTTCGGTGATGATGGCCTGCAATTTTCTTTCCATGGGATATCCTCACAATTTCTGACTGGTGCAAACGAGGGCAAACGCTCTCGGCAGCGTTTGCCCTCATTCACATCGGTCGTGTGGTTCCGCGCGTCCCCCTTGTGGGGAACGCACGGGAATTACGGGCTTGTGCCGCAGATGTTACTTCGCGGGGATGACGAGCTTCTGCCCGACATAGATCAGGGAAGCGTCCTTGACCTGGGGATTTGCGCGGAAGATGTTTCCCCAAAGGCTGCCGCTGCCATAGACCTTGGAGGCGATCTTCCAGAGAGAGTCGCCGCGAACGACAACGTATTCGCCGCTCATGGAGCCTTCCCAGGGCGTGGCGGGTTCGGCAGGCTGAACGGGCGCAGAGGGCTGAACGGGCGCGGTGGGCTGCTCCGTCGCATGGACCGTGATGCGGCCCTGCGCAGCGGCATAGGTCTCGCCGACAATGTGCCCGAGCTGCTCGTCGATGTACATCCACACGACGTCGCGCACAACGGCGGTGGTGATGGCGGAGCGCTCATCGGCGGTGGACGCGGCCCTGAAGATGTAGGACGAATCCATGCCGTTGAAGTTTGCGCTGCTGGTGATGACGGCATAAACGGCGGAGGCGTCGAATGCCTTTTCGTTGACGCTCTCGATGCTCACACGCTGTACGGAGGCCGCTTTGCTCCACGGCTCCTTGTAGATCTCGCCCTTGTCGAAGGCTTTGTCCGCGTTGACGCTGTATCTGAGGCCGGAGACCTGCATGAAGGACGCGCAGGCCGCAGCGGACGCCTCGCCGTAGGGAAGACCCTGCGCGGCGACCTCGAGCGCCTCGAGCAGCTGTGCGCCTGTCATGTAGACGACGGCGACCTCGTTGGGATAGGGCAGGACCTTGGCGAGCTCCGCCGCGCCGAACTTGCCCTCGGCAATGTCCGCGCGGAGGTTGCCGCCGTTCCAGAGCGCAACGATGTGGTCAGCGTCTGCGTCGATCTTCGTATTGCCGGCGGCAATGTCGTCTTCCTCAAAATACCCGTTGATTTTGCCGGAAACGGCGAACCAGCGCAGTGCGTCGGTCCACAGATCGCCGAGGTTGGTCTCGCCCTTGCGCGCGGCGTCATCCGCGCCGGAGAGCACGACGCTGCTGTAAGCCTCCAGCGTGTCGTTCAGCTCGACCGTGTTGCCGTGTGCGTCAACAAAGGTCGAAGCGGAAGCGGACATGACGGACAGGCTGAGCGTCAGGCACAGCGACAGAAAAAGGGCGAGTGTTTTCTTGAATTTTCTCATGGTTTCCTCCTGAATGATATTGGGATCGGACAACTTTCCCCCCTACGGTCAAAAAAAGGCACCAATATCCCCCTTCAGAGAGATATTGATACCTTTTTGGTATCGGTTTTTTGTCCTTCGCAGCGGGAAAAGTCGGCTTCTGCCAACGGTATGCCGGCTTGTGCCGACAAGGGTATTATAGCAAACGGGCGCATTTTGTCAATAGCGCACCCTTGCCGCGGCGGGAAAAAAGCGCTATGATAGATGAGAGAGGAAAAGGGGGAATTTATATGGAGAACTGCGCCGCGACACGCGCTTTTTTGCTGGAGCATTGCCGCCGCTATCCAGAGCTGCAGCTCAGGGATGTCTTCAAGGCGCTGCACCAGAGCATCTTCGGCTGCGGACACCTGATCGACGACCCGTCCGCGGCGGCGGAGTATATCCGCAGGGAAGCGGACGGCTGCGCCGAGTGCGGTGGTCCGCTGACAGAAGCGCTGGACGGGGACTACTGCCGCGTCCATCTTGCCTGCCTGCGGCATGGCGTGCGCGCGGAGACACTGTCGCACTTTCTGGTCCTGTCTGCGAAGGCGCCGACGGGCGGAGAGGCGCAGCTGGAGCAGAGGCTTGCCGTGCTGCTTGAGATGGCAGCAGGAGGAGAGCTTCCCTTCACCGCGGAGCAGGTGAGGCAGGAGGCTGCGGTCTGGCGGGCAGCCGGCTTTTCGCCGCTTCACCACTCGCAGGCATTTCACAAGGCCTATGCTCCGGCTTATCGCGTTGTGCGCAAGGAGTATGGAGCGCGGCTGCTCCCCTGAGCGGTTTGCGCACTTTGCCGGGCGGCCGCAGGCCGCCGCGCGATATGGGCGGAGATTTCTTTCCGGCATCCGCCGGATTTTGGCTCTGCCGCCTTGCAAATGCGGGAAAGCTATGGTACACTCTGATTGTTTTTGTATTTTATCTGCAAGGAGACAACAACGATGCCTACCCTTCATGAAGAGATCGCGCGCCGCAGGACCTTTGCCATCATCTCGCACCCCGACGCCGGTAAGACGACGCTGACGGAAAAATTCCTGCTCTACGGCGGGGCCATCGCGCAGGCAGGTGAGGTCAAGGGCAAGCGCGCGCGGGCCGCAACCTCCGACTGGATGGAGATCGAAAAGCAGCGCGGCATTTCCGTTACCTCGTCCGTCATGCAGTTTCAGCACGGCGGCTACTGCATCAATATCCTCGATACCCCCGGCCATCAGGACTTCTCCGAGGATACCTACCGCACGCTCATGGCCGCCGACAGCGCGGTGATGGTCATTGACGGCGCGAAGGGCGTCGAGCCGCAGACGCGCAAGCTCTTCCGCGTGTGCGCCCTGCGCCACATTCCCATTTTTACCTTCATCAACAAGATGGACCGCGAGACGCGCGACCCGCTGGAGCTGTGCGAGGAGGTCGAGCGCGAGCTGGGCATCGACACCTACGCGGTCAACTGGCCGATCGGCTGCGGTAAGGAGTTTCAAGGCGTTTACGACCGCGAGAAGCAATGCATCATCCACTTCACCGACGCGGGCCACGCGAAAAAGGCTGGCGTGACGGAGATCACGCTCGACGATCCCGCGCTGGTGGACCTCATTGGACAGAAGCGGCGCGACAGCCTCGCCGAGGAGGTGGAGCTGCTCGGTGCGGGCCGTGAGTTTGACCTCGAGGCCGTGCGCAGCGGCACGCTCTCGCCCGTGTTCTTCGGCAGTGCGCTGACAAACTTCGGCGTGGAGCCGTTTTTGGAGGGCTTTCTGCGCATGACCTCCGCGCCCCTCTCGCGCGAGAGCGACGCGGGTGTGATCGATGCCTTTTCCCCCGACTTCTCGGCCTTCGTCTTCAAAATTCAAGCCAACATGAACAAGGCGCATCGCGACCGCCTTGCCTTCATGCGCATCTGCTCGGGCAAGTTTGAGCGCGACACGGAGTATTTCCATGTGCAGGGCAACAAGAGGATGCGCCTTTCCCAGCCGCAGACCATGATGGCGAGCGAGCGCGAGATCGTGCAGGAGGCCTATGCCGGCGACATCATCGGCGTGTTCGACCCCGGCATCTTCTCCATCGGCGACACCATCACCGTGCCGGGGAAGAAGTTCCGCTTCGGCGGCATCCCGACCTTTGAGCCGGAGCACTTCATGTCCGTCAGCCCGAAGGACACGATGAAGCGCAAACAGTTCGTCAAGGGCATCGAGCAAATCGCGCAGGAGGGCGCCATCCAGATCTTCAAGATGCCGGACTCCGGCTTTGAGGACATCGTGGTCGGCGTGGTCGGTACGCTGCAATTCGATGTGTTTGAATACCGCATGAAAAATGAGTACGGCGTGGACCTCATCATGCGGCCGCTGCCCTACGAGCACCTGCGGCTCATCGCGGAGTGCCCGGGCGACCCCAAGGAGCTGATGTTCTGCACCGGCTCAAAGCTGCTCGAGGACTTCAAGGGACGCAAGCTCATCGCCTTCGGCGGCGAGTGGAGCGTTGGCTTCCTCACCAAGCACAACCCCGGACTGGTGCTGGAGGACTGGCTGACGGTATCGAAATAAACGCAAAAAAGGACGGCGTGAGCCGTCCTTTTTCCTGTTCTTTTTTACGCGCCCACGAGGTAGATGCCCGCAAGGCAGACGAGGATGCCGAGCCCCTGGCGCAGCGTGATGGCCTCGTGATAAAACAGCAGGCCCACGGCAAGCAGTACGCAGGCAAGCGTGATGTTTGCGATCAGAGAACCGACACTGACCTTCCAGCCTGCGCGGTAGAGGCAGATATTTCCGAACTCCAATCCCACAACGGCTATGCCGAGAACCCAAGCCGTCCAGTTTGTTTTGCCCAACTCACCGGCAAGTCCGCGCGCGCCGGTCAGATAAAACATGACGATGGACAGCACTGCGCCCACACCGTAGGTGATTGCAAGCGAGGCAAAGGCGTTCGCGTTCTCCGGCGTAGACTTTGCGCAAATGTGATAAAAGGTGTTTGCGCCGACGACAATAAGAATCGGCCAAATCATACTCCACATGAGCTTTTTCCCCTTTTCTTTTTATTTGAGCGTGATCTCCACGATGCCCGGCTCATCTGTATCGGGATAGAATGTGACCTGCCACGGCGCGGACGGCGTTCCGCCGTCGGGCACAAGCTCCGCGTACACCTCGCGGATCATTTTCTCCACGCCCGCGCGGTCGGTGGAAAAATAGCTCACGCGCACGACGAGACTGTCCGCGCCCTCCGCTGCGGCGGTGCGCAGCAGATCGGGAATGGCCTCGGTGCTGGTGGCGTTGATGATGCGCTCCTGCTCCTCCTCCGTGCGGCGGTAGCCGAAGTGGAGCGTCAGCTCGTAAAAGCCGCGCTCGTCCGAGCCGGTGTAGGTGATGTAGTCGAGCAGGTACGCGCCCGGCGCGGTCTCCTGCTGCACCTCATTGCAGGCGTCCGAGGCCAGCTTTGCGCAGTCACCGTTCTCCCCGTAGAGGCGCACGGTGCCGCGCTCGGCGTGATCGTCCACGAGCAGCAGCAGCGCGTTGACAAGGTCCTGATAGCTGTCGGCGCGCAGGGTGTCGCGCCCGCCGTTTTCCCAATAGCCGGCGCTGTGCGGCGTCACCGCCGACCACTCGCGCTCCAAAAGTCCCGAGCCGCAGCCGGTGAGCAGCAGGCACAGCGCCGCGGAAAGAAACAGTATTCTCTTTTTCACGGCGCTCACACCCTCTCTTAGTAGCCGAGCTCCTCGTTGACCAGCACGACCTCTATATCACTGCCTGTCATCGCGCCCCAAAGCACGGTGAGCGCACGGCAGATGCGGCCGGGGCTCTTGCAGTCGTAGCACCGATCGGCCTTGACGGCGCATGGGGTTTTCGCATGGAGCCGCTGTGCGTTCCTCGGCGCGGCGATGTTGCGCGCGCGCCAAAGCGCCTCGTCATAGGTCGGCGCGAGCTTATTTTTGCCCGCGACGATCCACACCTTTTTATGGCCGTAGAGCGCGGAGGACACGCGGTTTCCCGCGCCGTCGATGTTGATGATCTCGCCGGTCTCGGCGATGCCGTTGGCGGAGAGCAGGTAATGATCGCTCACCGCGGCCTGCGCACGCAGCGTTGCGGCGTCCACGCCATCCGGGACATTCCAATGGCTCAGAACCGTGTTGTGCCCGCTCAGCAGGTCATAGAGCCCCATCTCCTTGAGCGTCATGCTGCCGCCGAAGCCGACGGTGGTGCCGTCGATCTGTGCGTTGAGATAGTCAGCCGCCTCCCTTGCGCTCTCAAAGCAGGAGACCTTGAATCCGCGCGCGGTCAGCGCGTTTTTCACCTTGGTAAAGTCCATCGCATTTTCCCCTTTCTTTTTTATCTCCTCCCGCGCCGTAACGGCGGGAGGAGTATTTTCCTTTACAGCCCGTCGGGCTTATATTCACTGAAGCCCTCGCCAAGCACCTCGCGCGCATCGCAGACAATGAAGAAGGCGGCGGGGTCGATCTCGTTCACGATGCGCTTGACCGCCACGATCTCGCGGCGGCGCACGGCGCAGAGCAAAACGGGCTTATCGTTGCGCGTATAGGCGCCCTCGGCGGTCAGGCGCGTGACGCCCACATCGCGCGCGAGCAGCTCGGCGCTGATCTTCTCCTGCTCACTCGAGATGATGTAGGCGAGCTTCGCGGCGATGCCGCCGTAGACCACCATATCCATCACATAGGTGGAGATGTAGAGCGCGATGCCGCCGTAGAGCGCGTTCTCCAGGCTGTGGAACACCACGGCGTAGAGCACGATGATGGTCAGGTCGATGGCGAGGCAGAGCTTGCCGATGGAAAGGCCGGGGATCTTCGCCTTCATAAGCCACGCGCCGAGCTCCGTGCCGCCGGTGGTCGTCTCCTCGCGCAGCAGCCAGCCGAGCGAAATGCCGACGAGCACGCCGCCGTAGAGGCAGCCGAGGAGCTTATCCATCGGCTGGAAGGTGTAGAGTGCGTTGATGAGGTCGATGAAAAGAGAGTTCACCGCCACGGCGAAGAAGGATTGCAGGAGGACATGCTTGCCAAAGCGCTTGAGACTCATGAGGAAGAGCGGCGCGTTGAGCACGATGACGGTGATGCCGACCGGCAGGGCGGCAGCGAAGAAATTGATGACCTGCGCGATACCCGTGAAGCCGCCGAGCGTCAGCTCATTCGGCGCGTAGAACCAGTCGAAGGCCAGCGCCATGAGCGCGCAGGCAAGGGTGATGGAGATATACTGCTTGAGTCGATTCAAAAGATGACTTCCTTTCTCAATCCATTAGGGAGATCTGTTTTTCCTCGCTGTCCTCTGCCTTGAGCAGCGCACCGGCCGCGGGGAGGCTGCGGCCGCGGTAGCGGGCGGGGTTGGCGATGCCGGTATGGTCTGCGGGGCAGGCATAGTCGAGCGTGAATTTCTTTTTGAGCGTCAGCACCGCGACGCCCTGCGTCGCACGCGTGGTCTTGGCGGCCAGCAGCGCCGTGGAGAAGACCAGCACGCGCGGCTCGGTGGAGTAGACGGCCAGCTCGCAGTCCTCACGCAGGCAAAGCGCCGTGCGCAGCGCCGACTTATCGGAGTAGGCGCCGGTGAGCTTGCGGCGGTTCGAGGTCGTTTGATACGCGGACAGCTCCACCTTCGCGGCCTTGCCGTTTTCAAAGAAGAAGAGCATCCAGCCGCGGTAGTCGCCGGGCAGGACCATATAGACGACGCTCTCGCCTTCGTCCATGCCGAGCTTTGCGGGCAGATAGTCGCCGAGGGCGGAGGCCTTCGTGTCGCCGAAGTCGGAAAGATGCGTCTTGTAGACCTGACACTGGTCCGTGAAGAACATGACCTCGGCAGCGTTGGAGCTCTCGAAGCTCTGCGCGAGGGCGTCGCCCTCCTTATATTTCTGCTCGGCGTTCATGCGCAGCGAGGCGGGCGTGATCTTTTTGAAGTAGCCCTCGCGCGAGAGAAAGACGGACACGGGATAGTCGTCTACCGCGCTCTCCTCGACATATTCCTCGACCTCGTGGCCGTAGACGATGCCGGTTTTGCGCGGCTCGGCGTACTTCTTGCGCACCTCCTCAAGCTCCGTGACGATGAGCTTCTTCACGCGGGCGGGGCGGGCGAGAATGTCCTCAAGGTCCTCGATCTCGTCCTGTAAGGCGGAGGTCTCCTCCACGCGCTTTAAGATATATTCCTTATTGATATTGCGCAGCTTGATCTCCGCGACATATTCCGCCTGCACCTGATCGATGCCGAAGCCGATCATCAGGTTCGGCACGACCTCAGCTTCGGCCTCAGTCTCGCGGATGATCCTGATGGCCTTGTCGATGTCGAGCAGGATGCGCTTGAGACCCTTCAAGAGGTGCAGCTTGTCCTTTTTCCTGCTCATCACGAAGTAGACGCGGCGGCGGACGCACTCGGTGCGCCACGCGCACCACTCCTCAAGCAGCTCGCGCACGCCCATCACGCGCGGCATCCCCGCGATGAGGACGTTGAAGTTGCAGGACATGGTGTCCTGCAGGGTTGTGGACTTCATCAGCTTTTGCATCAGCTTATCGGGGTCGGCACCGCGCTTTAGGTCGATCGTCAGCTTGAGACCGTTCAGGTCGGTCTCGTCGCGCATATCGGTGATCTCGCGGACCTTGCCTGCCTTGATGAGCTCGGCGACCTTGTCCATGATGGCCTCGCTCGTGGTGGTGTAGGGGATCTCGTAGACCTCGATGAGGTTTTCCCTTTTGTCGTAGCGCCAGCGGGCGCGGACCTTCACGCCGCCGCGCCCCGTCGCGTAAATTTCGCGCAGGGCGTCTGCGTCGCAGATGACCTCGCCGCCGGTCGGGAAATCAGGCGCGAGGAGCGTTTCGGTGAGGTCGCAGTCGGGATTTTTGAGGTAGGCGACGGTCGTCTCGCACACCTCGCCGAGGTTGAAGCCGCAAAGCTGGCTTGCCATGCCGACGGCGATGCCCTGATTGGCGCTCACAAGAATATTCGGGAAGGTCGTCGGCAGCAGCGCCGGCTCCTTCATGGTGTTGTCGTAGTTGTCGATAAAATCGACGGTGTCGGAGTCGATGTCGCGGAAAAGCTCGCCGCAGATGGCGGAGAGCTTGGCCTCGGTGTAGCGGCTCGCCGCCCACGCCATATCGCGCGAGTAGACCTTGCCGAAGTTGCCCTTGGAGTCTACAAAGGGGTGGAGCAGCGCGCCGTAGCCCTTGGAAAGGCGCACCATCGTGTCGTAGATGGCGGCGTCGCCGTGGGGGTTGAGGCGCATGGTCTGGCCGACGATGTTCGCGCTCTTCGTGCGCGCGCCGGTCAAAAGTCCCATCTTATACATCGTGTAGAGCAGCTTGCGGTGGCTGGGCTTGAAGCCGTCGATCTCAGGAATGGCGCGCGAGACGATGACCGACATCGCATAGGGCATATAGTTTGTCTCGAGCGTATCGGTGATGCGCTGCTCGACCACATCCGCGCGCAGGCCGAGAACATTCGGGTCCGCGCGATGCCGGATGGAGGTTTCTTTCTTTTCGTTCTTCTTCATCGTATCCCTCAAATATACAGATTTTCACATTCCTAAGTATTATACCAGCTTTCCTCCTGCTTGGCAAGGCTTTGCCGAACGCACGGCGGCAGGGTCAGACCCGTCCGTCCTTGCCGCATTGCACAAAAGGGATGCCTGACCTTCGTGTTTCTTGTCGAAAATCCCCTCTTGCATTTTTCCGCCCCGTCCTGTATGATTTGCAGAAGAAACAAACGGGGGAGGACACAGGCATGACGCAGTATGTGGACAAAAAGAGATCCCTCCTTATCGCTGTTTCCATTTTTATCGGCGCTGCCTGTGCCGATGATATTATTTCCTTTGACCGGTAATGATTTACCGGTTTCTTTTTTTGCCCGCGCGGGGCGCAAAATCGTTTAGCCAAATAAAAAAGATACCAAAATCAGAAGAAAGAGGGAAAATCACATGAAGAAGGAACTTGGACACGAAGCCATCTACGACGCCCGCCAGTTAGGTATGCCGCGAATGCTGGTGCTGGGCTTGCAGCACATGTTCGCCATGTTCGGCGCAACGGTGCTCGTCCCCATCCTCGTGCAGGGCTACGGCCTGCCGCTCTCCATTCAGACCACGCTGCTCTTCGCCGGTCTCGGCACGCTGCTCTTCCACATCTGCACCAAGTTCAAGGTCCCCGCGTTCCTCGGCTCCTCCTTTGCCTACCTCGGCGGCTTTGAGACCGTCGCCAAGCTGGACGCCGGCAAATACGCCGGCATGAGCGGCGATGAGAAGCTCGCCTACGCGCTCGGCGGCATCGTCATCGCGGGCCTTCTCTACCTCGTGCTCGCGCTGCTGTTCAAGCTGCTCGGTGCGAAGAAGGTCATGCGCTACTTCCCGCCCATCGTCACCGGCCCCATGATCATCATGATCGGCCTGAACCTCTCCGGCTCCGCGATTAACAACGCCGCGACCTGCTGGTGGCTCGCGCTCGTGGCTATGGCGATCATCGTGGTCGCGAACATTTGGGGCAAGGGCATGGTCAAGATCATCCCGATCCTGCTCGGCGTGGTCGGCAGCTACCTCGTTGCCCTGATTGCCACCGCCAGCGGTGCGCAGCTCCCCGACGCGGAGGGCGTGATGCAGCCGCTCGTCAACTTCGCCGCTGTCAGCAAGGCAAATCTCATCGGCCTTCAGAAGTTCGTCATCGCAAAGTTTGATGTCTCCGCCATCCTCGTCATGGCCCCCATCGCCATCGCCGCGATGATGGAGCACATCGGCGACGTGTCCGCCATCTCCTCCACCACCGGCCGCAACTTCATCGAGGATCCCGGCCTGCACCGCACCCTCGTCGGCGACGGCCTTGCCACAGCGATGGCAGGTATGTTCGGCGGCCCTGCCAACACCACCTACGGCGAAAACACCGGCGTGCTCGCCCTCTCCAAGGTCTACGACCCCCGCGTCGTGCGCCTTGCCGCCATCTACGCCATCATCCTGAGCTTCTCTCCCAAGTTTGACGCGCTGGTGAACTCTATCCCCGCGGCCATCGTCGGCGGCGTCAGCTTCATCCTCTACGGCATGATCTCCGCGGTCGGTGTGCGCAACATCGTGGAAAATCAGGTCGACCTCACCAAGTCCCGCAACCTCATCATCGCGGCGGTCATGTTCGTCAGCGGTCTCGGCTTCAGCTCGGTCGGCGGCGTGACCTTCACCGTCGGCGGCGCTGCCGTCACACTCTCGGGCCTCGCCATTGCGGCGCTGTGCGGCGTGATTCTCAACGCCATCCTGCCCGGCAACGACTATGTCTTCGGCGTCAGCGTCGAGGGCGACAAGTCCGCCGACCTCGGCAGCTACTAAGAAATAAGAAAAGAAAACCAACAGAAACGGCGCGGCCCGCAGGCCGCGCCGTTTCTCTCTTCATCGCTCCTCCGACGGCAGAAATGGTCCCGCCTCGCCGTAGGGAAGGGAAAAGTCCACGATGCCCTCCGCCGCCGGCGCGACGGAGTACATCGGGTAAAACCAGTGCAGGCCGTCGGCAGCGAGATAAAAATTCCGATTGGAAAACGCGCGGCGCAGCGTGATGCGGTAGTTCGGATCATAGGCTGCCGTTCCCGCGTCGAGCTGTGCCGCCGCCGTCTCCCGCGCTGCGCGGACGAGGCGCCGTTTCACCGCCGCCTTCGGCGGAAAGAAGTCCGCGAGCGGCAGGAGCCGCGCCGTGTGCAGGTCCCAGGTCTCAGCGCGGCGCAGCGTCAGCCGCGGCGGGAGCTGCACCTCGCGCCCCTCGGTGTAAAGGCTCAATATCCCGCCCTGCGCGAGCGTCACGCGATAGCCGAGCGTGGCGCGGGCGCACTCCCATGGCGCGCTGCGCTCCATCGCCGTGCGCATGAGCGCGGCGGCGCGTGGGAACAGCTCCGCCGCGCAGTATTGGAAATAGGCGCGCGCGTATTGGCGATAGTAGCGGTCGAAGCGCCGCGCGCGGCGGCTCTTTCCCTCGCAGCGCGGCAGCGTCACCTCGGCGCAGAGCACCGTCACGCCGCCGCTCTCCCATGTTTTCTCCATGTGCAGCGGCGTATCCGACAGCCGCAGAAGCTCTCTCCCCATGTCGCCCTCCTGTTTCTTTCTCAGGATAGTGTATGAGGGGCGGGCAAAAGCGGTTCCTGCGTGAAAAAGGCAAAAAAAGCATTTCCGCCCTTTACTTTCGTGGTGTGTTCTGTTAAACTATAAAGCAGAGCGCGCGAAGGCGCGCTACTGCTGTGAATTCGGAGGGTTCTATCATGGCTGCACCGGGAAACCGCATCGGAAAAAAGGAAAAGAACGAGGACTTTTATAAGGCTATTTTGCTTTTGAAGGACGAGGAGGAGTGTTACAGCTTCTTCCGCGATGTGTGCACCATCGCCGAGCTGCGTGCGATGGAGCAGCGCTTTGAGGTCGCGCGGATGCTGACCGACGGCATGGTTTACAGCGAGATATTAGAGCGTACGGGCGCGTCGAGCGCAACGATCTCGCGCGTGGCGCGCTCGCTGACCGACTCCACGGGCGGCTACGAGCGCATCTTCGAGCGCATGAAGGATAATGCCTGATGGAAAGCTATTCCGCGCTGGCGGCCGCCTATGACGAGCTGACGCAGGATGTCGGCTATGAAAAGCGCGCCGGCTTTGTTGAAAAGCTCTTCCTGCGCAGCCGCATTCCCATCCACACCGTGCTCGATCTCGCCTGCGGCACCGGCACGATGACCGCGCTTTTGACCGAGCGCGGCTATGAGCTGATCGGCGTGGACGGCTCGGAGGATATGCTGCTTGCGGCGCGCGAGAAGGCGCAGTCCCTTGCCGGTGTCCCGCCGCTGTTTCTGCACCAGTCCATGCCGGAGCTGGACCTTTACGGCACAGTGGACGCCGCGATCTGCTGCCTTGACAGCCTCAACTACCTCACAGACCCGCGCGATGTGCGCGAGACCATCCGCCGCCTGCACCTGTTCATCGCTCCCGGCGGCGCGCTGGTGTTCGATGTCCACGCCCTCGGCAAACTCGAGGCGATGGACGCTCAGGTCTGGCTCGATGAGCGCGAGGATGTCTACTGCGTGTGGCGCACGGAGTATTCCCGCCGCTCACACCTGCTGGACTACTATGTGGATATATTCTCCCTGCGCGCCAACGGCGCGTGGGAGCGCAGCTTTGAGGAGCATCACCAGCGGTATTACAGCGTTGAGGAGCTGTCCGAATGGCTGACCGCCGCCGGTTTCGGCGACATCCGCGCCTACGGCGACTGCCGCCGCCGCGTCCCGAACGCGTCCGACGGGCGCATCTATATTTCCTGCATCAGAAAAGAGTGAAATACCATGAATGATATGTTAGTGAGGGCCATGTCGGTGGACGGCATGGTCAAGGCCACCGCTGTTTACACCCGTGCGCTCACCGAGCGTGCGCGGCAGATCCACCACACCACTCCCGTCGCTACCGCGGCGCTTGGCCGCGCGCTCGCGGGCGTTTCCATGATGGGCAACGCCCTCAAGGGCGAGGGTGAGAGCATCACGCTGCAAATCAAGGGCGACGGCCCGCTCGGCACGATTTTGACCGTTTCCGACGCTGAGGGCAATGTGCGCGGCTATGTGCAGGACGCCTCCGTGGAGCTGCCCCTGCGTGCGGACGGCAAGCTCGATGTCGGCGGCGCGGTCGGCCACGCCGGTACGCTGACCGTCATCAAGGACCTGGGGCTCAAGGAGCCCTATGTCGGCACGGTGGACCTGCTTGGCGGCGAGATCGCCGAGGACCTTGCCGCCTACTTCGTCGAGTCGGAGCAGATCCCCTCCGCCTGCGGCCTTGGCGTGCTCGTCGACCGCGACCGCAGCGTGCTCGCCGCCGGCGGCTATCTCATCCAGCTCCTTCCCGGCGCGGACGAGGACACCGCCGCACGGATCGAGGGCGGCATCTACGCTGCGCCCAGCGTGACCGATCAGCTCCGCAACGATCCCGACCCGGCGAACCTTCTGCGCACGGTGCTCTCGGACTTCGAGCTGGAAATTCTGGAAACAACGCCTATCGAGTACCGCTGCTACTGCTCGCGCGAGCGCACCGAGCGCGCGCTGCTCTCGCTTGGCTCGAAGGAGCTGGCGGATATTCTGCGCGAGCAGGGCGGGGCGGAGCTCACCTGCCAGTTCTGTGACCGTGTCCACAGCTTTTCCGGCGAAGAGCTGGAGAAAATGATCGATGCGCTGAAAAAGGCCGGCAAATAAGGGGGCGGGAGGCGCATTTTCCGCCGCAAAAAAAGTTTTGAAAAGTCTCAAAAAAGAGGTTGACACGGCAAGGGTTATTTAGTATAATAGCCCTTGCCGTTCGTGAGACGGCATCGCGTGGGGGAGCATAGCTCAGCTGGGAGAGCACCTGCCTTACAAGCAGGGGGTCACAGGTTCGAGCCC
>OIXG01000487.1_pt1 | contig 48543 bp, 50 predicted proteins | sample 1587731 | NCBI WGS metagenome assembly OIXG01 (sample SAMEA3888908, study PRJEB22519) | human gut metagenome | biome: human gut; feature: human-associated habitat; material: faeces | place: Denmark | collected 2010 | reverse complement strand
AAGTCGGGGCTTTGTGCGTAAAAAACAGAAGGTGTGCATTTTGACACACCTTCTTTGTCTTAGTTTGTCGGAGTATTTTCATTTCTCCTAAGTGATCCGCTTGGGGCTCGAACTATAAGTTTTATCCAGCTAATAATCAAGCATTTATCAAACAGTTCTAATCTTAGTCCACCTATTTCGTCTGAAATTGGTTTCTATGTTTTACACAAATAGAACTCTTGTTTTTATATGCCAAAGATACGATTTTTCTTTGGAACTTCAACCATGATGAACCGGAAAAATCGTATCCTTGAATCTTTCTTTCACTTCGTATTGCAACGGATTTTCTATTTAAAAGCTTCTTGTCTGTTTCTCTCCAGAAGCTCCTCTATATCGGATTCCCGGTACAGAATCTTGCCTCCTATCTGATAGTAAGGCACAAGTCCATTGTTCCTGTACTCCTGTAAGGTTCTTCTTGACAGCTTCAGATACTGGCTTAATTCTGCATCGGTCATATACCGTTGTCCGTTCAACAGGGGTCGTTTCTCTTTAAGGGCTGATTCCAGTGCAACTAAAGTTTCTTTTAGCCTTTGGTAGAACTGAACGATGCGTTCATTGTCTCCGGTGATTAACTTGCTCATCTTTTTACGCTGTGTTTATTTATATACTTTTGGATATCTTCTCGCTTGTAATAGACTTTCCGTTCCAGCTGGGTATATGCGATTTGTCCGGTGTCTCTCAGATTTTGCAGTGTCCGGAGAGATACGTTCAATATCAGACATGCCTCTTGGTTGTCAATCCATTCACCGATGGCTTTTGGGGACGTACTTTCCAGCAGACGGTCAATCCTGTCCAGAAATTGATTCAATTCCCGGATACTCTTCTCGTAAGCATTCGCTTCAATACCTATGATTTCCATATAGATTGTTTTTGGGGTTTGATACAAATGTAACAACTCTTTTCAGCTGATACAAGTCTGTGACATTAGACGGCATCAAGTGTCTACAGATGTCACAGAGACTGTGAATTGGTTTACAGAGAGGGTTTACAAGGTTTACACTTTTGCTTTACACCTGTATTTTTTGATAAAATCATATAGTGTTGACATTCAGCAATATGAGTTCTAAGGTGAGTAAAATCACCAGTCTTGGCACATGATTTTCACATATAAGGGTATATACTCTTCAAGTGCGCACAACGAGGGTATCGATTTATTCACTTTTAAACGCATGGATTATGTCATACATTGATAATGAGATACTCGAAAGACTGATCGGGACAATGGTGGAAGGCTTTGCCCGTATTGAGAAAAAACTGGATCAGATGAACCGTCTGAAGGAATGCATGAACGGTGACAGACTGCTGGACAATGTGGATCTGGCTGAACTGCTGGGTGTGTCGCAGCGTACACTGGCCCGTTACCGGAAGGAGGGCAAGATCAAATATTATTCCGTGGAGAAGAACGGAAAATCCTTCTATCTGGCCTCTGAAATACAGGAATTCCTGCTCCTTCGCGGCAAGAGGACATAACTGAAGCATCCGAAAGTTTCAGACAGTTGCCCCGGACCAGGATGACTGACCATTCAACTTTTTCAAGGGAAAGCCAGTCCGGTCTGGGGCTTCATACCGGAATTCCTGTTGTCTTCATCGAGTCCAGGTTCACATAGGCACCCCGATAGGCAGTTTTCCCTTCCTTGAACATCTTCCATAACAGATTGCAGCCGATGTGTGCCAGTGTAGAATTGATGAACAGGTCCTGCTTGCCGAGTGCTTCCGCCAGGGAACAGCTGGGACCGGAATCCACCTCACGTACCTGTGAATAGTCCACCTCTTCCGTAATGACATTCATCCTGGGAACGGGTATGTATTCCTGTGAAGAAGGCTGGACAATCTTATCCCGCAGTGTGCCTACAAGCACCTGTCCCTTTGTCTGGCTGTTTCCGAAGTCCATCCAGTACAGTGGAGTCCGGTGATCGACAGGTCCCTTTCCGCTGAGGCCTTTCAGGAACTTCCACAGGGCCAGCCGGGAGCGTACATTGTCGGTGCAGGTAATGAACAGGTTGGCCGTTTCCATTTCCTCCTTCTGCCGGACATTCGGATAGCGTTTTGCTTCTGCCGACCAGCTATAGCCGAAGAAATGGTTGATACGTGTGACCAGGGCCGTTGCCTTGTTCAGTCCCAGTTCCGTCTCGTTGAAAAGCTGGCGCCCGATGTTGGCTGTACTCACTGTATCCGGATCGAATACAGTCACATGCAGTCCCGGATGCCCCAATGCCCGGAGCGCCATGTTCATGCGTGCCAGGTTGGTGATGACCTGCGAACCGGTCCCTCCCGCTCCGATGACGAAGACGGTGACCGGATGGTGGGGATTCAGCAGGTAGTTTTCGGTAAAATGTACTTTTTTCATGGCAGGATATCTTTTAGCTGTTTGTTGAACGGCCTCAGCTCGTTCATGTCAAAAGGTTGGTTTCTCGCATTTTCTGTCACCGTGACCAGATTCGACACGGTAGGATTTTGTCTGCCGCCCAGATGGACGAATTCCGTCAGCCAGAACCGTTTCTCCCAATATTCCATCAGGGAAAGAAAGGACGGGTTCTGCGGCTTTTCCAACGAACAGGAACCCAGACATACGCTGGAACCCGTCACATTGAAGAAAGGGGCCAGGTACAGAGGTGTCTTTCCGGTCGGCTTCTTTCCCTTGAAGGCATAGACATCCATCCGCTCGCTGCGGATGTGGTAGATGATGCCCGGCACATGGAACACACCGTCCGGGATGTTCAGCTGCTTGTGGAAGAACATCTGCCTTTTGCCCGGCGGGTTGTACCAGATGTATTCCTCCTGTCCTTTTCTCGGATTGCAGGCCAGCAGGTTCTCGGGAAGGACGCCTGCCGGTATTCCGCTCATTTCTTCCGTATAGGATTCCATCAGGGCGTTCATGAACTCGTAGGTCACCGGCATCCCGGCCCCCATCTGTCCGTTTTTGTGGATGGGGCGGAGTTCCAGGAAATATTCCGTACTGTTTGTTCTACATCCGTCACACCGATAGGCAATGAGAGCCGCTTTCGGTGTGAGGATGCGTTGCATCTTTTGAGTCAGTTCATTCATGGTTCAGTCATTTAGTCGGTTGGCAATATAATCCATGAAACGGGAAAGCCACTTTGCGAAGCGTTCCGGAAAATCGTCCGGTGGAAGCGGCTTTTCAGTTTGGGGTGTAATCAGCATACTGGATACCGGAGTGAGGCAGTAGGTCTCCTGGCTGTCCGAGGTGAAATAGCTTTCCAGCTCATCCGTCAGTTCGTCCTCATTGGAATAGGTCAGCAGAATCTGGTATCCCATCGGAATCGGCATGAAGTCCGGCTCTTCCTCGCTGTGCCAGTCGTATTCATAATCCATGATGCACGGACTGGAAGTAGCGATGAAAGGCAGGCCTTCCCGGATCAGTTCCAGTAACCCGCTTTCTCCTTTTGTGGCCGGGACATACTGCCGTACCTGTTCTTCGAGTTTGCGGCAGAAAGCACGGGACCGCATCCGCTTCAGACACCGGCTGATCTTCCCTTCGTTGTAGGAACGGAAAATCCGGTTCTTTTCCCGCTGTCGTTTCAGTTCGTCCCGGTCCATTGTCTCTTCCAGATAGCAGTCCAGACCGCATTCGGCCATTTCATAATAGGGTGTATACGTAATGTCCTGCATCCGGTGGTGACGGATGAATCGTCTGATGAATTCCAGCACAATCCTTTTCAATGTCCCGTGCAGCTTTTCCGTAAAGTCCACCGGCAGCCAGAACAGGGTATAGTCCGGCCAGGAATGGTACCGGTAGATGCAGAACCGGAGCTGTCCCTTCCGTACCTCCAGATTGACATGGTCGGTCAGGGAAGCATCCAGCACCTGGTACAGCTGGGAGATCTTTTCCCTCGGGGAAGCTTTCGACGGCGGAGTGTATGGCAGCTCCATTTCCAGGAGCTGCACATAGTTCAATGCTGAACGGTAGAGATAGTCAAAGCTCTCTTCCGTGGTCAGGTTCACTCTTCCGCGGTAGGTTTCCGTATACAGGTCTGGAGCAATGGGCTGCAGTGTCCTGTTCAGAAAACCGTAAGGCTTCCGGCGGGCGGGAGCTTTCTGCGTCCGGACTGTCTGATGCCCCGGCTTATGTCCGCCTTTCCCAGTTCCGAAAGGATAAGGGAAGCGAGATTCTGCATGGCCTGCGCTGTAAGTGGTGTACATGGTCGTCTGTTTTTGGATGGTTTCGTTTTCATGGCTTATCCCTTTACTCCGATGGTGGTCTTGAATTCATAGACCGCCCGGTCGTCCTCAATTTCCGGTCCGTGTACCGATGCGGTGGTCAGTTCCGGATAGTTCATGGAATAGAAATCCATCACTTCCGCCGGTGACAGGTTGCTGTCCGGGTCATCCAGCAGCAGTTCGTTGCCGTTCTTTTTCATCTTGAACACTCTGTTCATTCCTTTAATTTCAAGTGCCATATCCTTTATCGTTTTATGTTAGACATTTGTTCAGCAATACACCATTTCAGCCTGCTGTGCCTGGTCTCTCATCCTGTATTCTTCCGGAAAATCCAAGTATTCCGCATAGGGGTCTTCCCTGAGCAGTTCCCGGTCATCCTCCTCTTCGGGGTCAAAACCGAAACTGTCAAAAGACTGCTGCCCGTTGGCATACGGGTAATTCTCTCCGGCGAAACCCGTTTCAGGCGTAACCGGTTGCAGACCGTTTGTACGGGGCTGGCCGGTCATGCCCGGTTGCCGGTTCACGCCATGCTGTCCCGCTGCCGGATGGGGCTGTTGGGGAGGAAACATTGCGGGCTGAACCGTCGGTTGTCTGAAACCGCTTCTGTCCGTTGTCCTTACGGCCGGCTGGGATGGTTCCGGCTGGTTATAGACTGTAGAGGAAACAGCCTGTTGGGGAACCGACTGTGGAACAGGTTGTGGAGCAGCCGGTTGTATTCCATTTTCCGGCTGGCTTGTCCGGGTTGCCACCGGTTGCGCTTCCGGTGACATTCCCGCAAACAGGCTGCCTTCATCCGCCTTTTTCTGTACCTCTTTCATCCGGCTGTCGATTTCGCCCTGCTTCTCACCGGGAGCCAGTGCCCGGGCCTGCCGGAGCCAGGTAAGCGTTTCCTGGTATCTGGCATTCTTGAAGGCATCGTCCGCCTTAGCCAGCAGCTTCTCCATCTTTTCCCGCTTTTCACGGGCTTCCTTGCTTTCCGCAGGCGCACTGCCCTTGCCGTTTTTACCGCTTGCCGCAGCCTGGGCTGCCTGCTTCTCGAAATTCTCTGCATTGACCAGCAGCCCCTGCACCTTCTGCAAGGGCTGCATGATGGCCTGCAGGAAAGCGCTGTCCAGTTCGTACGGATTCCCGCTCAGCACCAGCGGTACCATTTTCTGCTGGACCTCCTCTTTCAGGCTGTTCCGTCTCGGCATGACAGCCACACTCAGTTTATCATCCACTTTGCGGATGTGGATGCTCAGGTCTGTACCCGGAGTCATCATCTGATAAATCGTTTGAAAAAACATACTGTGAAATTGTTTAGAAATTATACATAGGTTTCCTTGAAGAACTCTCTCAGAACGGCTTCCCGGTCCGGACGGCTGGCGATGTCGCGCAGTCCTTCCAGGTAATAGCCGATGCTTTGGGGTTCATCCACTGAACGTGGAATACGTTTTTTGACCGGTCTGCTGCTGTCATTTTGGGGCCAGAGAGCCGGAGCGGCCGGAGCCTGCGGGGTGAATCGGATCGTTTCCATACTTGCATAGATTGAATGTTAATGAATAAATGAATAATCCCATCGGGATGTGTTTTCCCGATTTTATAGGCCCCTGCCTTTTGGATTGCCGTTTTGCGCAAGGCCCGGACGGAAAAAATACCGGAGCAGAGCGAGGATGATTTTTTCCGTCCGGCCAGCCCGCAGGGCCGCCTTGCAGCAAAAGATCCGGCAATCCAATACCTTTGCCGCCTAAAAGCGGAAAAACAGCGCTGCTTTCAGACACAAAAAAATGCAGACCCTTTCAGGCCTGCATTCCCGTTCCTTTTCGGAACTTTATTCTCCGGAAGGCGCATAGGTTTGGAAGATGTCGTCCACCAGCAGGGTGGCCAGGCTTCTTACCCGTTCCAGGAAGCCGGATTTTTCCTCCTGCCCCGTTTCCACTCCTGCCAGCAGGGCTTCCCAGTCCCTTGTCAGTTCCGTATCCGCAATCTTCTTGCCGCGGATGGTCTCGTAGGTGAACATGCCCTTTGGGGTCGGTACAATGTATTTCCCTGCATAGCGGATGTAGTTGCGGTTCAGCAAGGTCCGGATGATGGAAGTACGGGATGCCACCGTGCCCAGTCCCTTGTCTTCCATGTACTCCACCAGTTCGGCATCGGTGAACGGATGGACCGGAAGGTCTCTTTTCCGGATCAGGTTGCAGCTGCAGACATCCGGTGTCTCACCTTCTTCCAGCATCGGCAGTCCGTCGGGATTTTCCGGTACGGGCAGGACACCGGAGCGCTGGAATAGGGCGTGCCAGCCTTCTTCCAGGATACGGACACCGGTAGTCTGGAAGACCTGTGCGGCGCATACTGCCTTGACGAAGGTTGTTTCTGTCCGGCAGGAAGGCAGGAAAGTCTCCAGCATTCGGCCTGCAATCAGCCGGTACACCTCCTGTTCCTTGGGAGTGAGACCTTCCGGACGGATGCCGGTAACGGTGATGGCCGGATGGATGTGGACCTGCTTCTCATCGACCACGCTTCGTGACAGACCGGACAGCATCCCTTCCGACAGGTCGGTATCCAGTTCGAACAGGTTCCACGAAACCAGTCTCCGGAGGATGGCAGGAAGCGTGCGGTACACATCCTTCGTGAGGTATCTGCTGGACGTGCGCGGATAGGAAATCAGCTTTTTCTCATAGAGCGTCTGCGCGATGTCGTGCACTTCCGACAGGGTAAGCCCCAGGTACCGGCTTGCCTCTTTCTGCAGCTGTGTCAGGTTGAACAGGGCGGGCGGCTGGATTTCCTGCACGCTGCGGCTCACTTCCGTAATCTGTGCCTTGGAAGCCAGCTTGCAGTCCCGGTAGAACAGTTCGGCCGATTCCGGGTCGGTGAGCGTATCCCTGCGTTTCAGCTTGAAGATCTGTCCGTTCTTGTGCAGGCTGATGTAGATCGGCCATGAATCCGTCGGGATATGGTTCTCCTTCTCGCGGTACCGTCTGGCGATGGCCGCCAGGATGGGCGTCTGCACCCTGCCCAGGGAATTGTTGCCGAGCCCCGTGGCCATGCACATGGCATAGCTGGCATTGATGCCCAAGATCCAGTCCGCCTTGTTCCGGCAATCCGCCGAAGCGAAGAGACTGTCGTAGCAGCTGTCCGGTTTCAGGTTTTCCATCCCTTTGCGGATGGCTTCATCCGTCAGGGAGGCTGTCCAGAGGCGGAGGCAGGGCTGTGTACATTTCAGGTAGGCGTACACATAGCGGAAGGTCATTTCCCCCTCACGGCTGGCATCCGTGGCCGCAATGATGGTGTCACAGCTGCGGAGCACCTTTTCCACGACCTTCAGCTGCAGGACCGCCTGAATGTCCGGAATCCATCCGTTTTCCGTGCGGACATGCTGTACCGTCAGCTGGAAGTCCGAAGGGATGAAGGGAAAGTCCTCGCGGCTCAGCTTCCGGACTCCGTAATCCTTGGGCATGGCCAGCGAAAGCATGTTACCGAATGTCCAGGTGACGAGATATCCGTTTCCTTCCAGGTATCCGTTTCTTGTTCGGGTGGCACCTACCACTCTTCCTATTACTTTTCCTACGTTGGGTCTGTCTGTCAATATGGCAATCATGATCTGTTGAGTTTTATAGCTTTCCATACGGCTTTTTACCGTATGGAAAGCCGGTGATACATTGTAATAAAGGTTATTCTTCCGTCGGTCGGATGCCGTTGATGCCGATGACCGGTCTTCCGTCCGGTTCCACCTCCAGCTTGAGGGTGGCATCCATGGTGAGTGAGAAGACCGGGGTCTTCAGGTTCAGCGTGGTCACTCCGGTCTCTGCCCCTTGGAGAAGCAGGTCCAGGTTGCCGTCCTTTTCGAGTTCCTTCCGGCGGATGCCGACAGCTTCCAGCTTTTCCCAGTCAAGCAGTTCGGCCTTGAAAATGATGGGGTTGTTCGGATTCATATACATATCGGTTGAGGTGAGTAAGATTTCTTTGTACATTCAGGGACAATCTCAGACAGCCTGGCGGGCATTTCTTTTCTGCTCCTGCTGCTGGCCGTTGTCCGTCTGTGCGGCTTGGCGGGCCGTGTTTCTCCGGATATCGGGATTCTCCTGGAAATACTGGAGCTGGCCGGTATTGGCGTTCACTTTCAGGTAGGAATCGAATGGCTTGCCGTTCGGACCTTTCATGCCGGTGACCAGAATGGCTTTTCCGTCCTGCAGGTTGGCCCTTTCCTGTGCCGAAAGCAGGTGTCCGTACACTTCAGCCGGAATGGCCGGAGCCTGTCGTTCGTTGAAGCCGTCCGGTGTCCGCGAGTACTGCGGTCTTCCGCTGGCCATGTCCAGCCTGACGAAGGAGGAGAATTCTTCCCCTTTGCGGTTGATCATGTTTTCCAGAAAGACAGGCTGTCCCTTGCGGAGCGCCTCCTTGTCTTCCGGTGTCAGCTGGACCGAGCAGATTTCCTTCGGAATGTAGATTTCACCCGTTTCCGGGTTGTGGCGGGTGTACTGCAGGCCGCCCGTCACCTTGTCCATGGTGACAAAGGAAGAGAACACCTCACCGTTCTTGCGTTTCATGTCCTCCACCAGGATGGTATGCCCTTCGTTCAGTGCCTTGAGCTGCATGGGGGAAAGCGGCACGCCGCCCAGCGTCTGCTGGTTGAAGGCCTGGTCCTTGGAAAAGATGAACTCGATGCCCCTTCTTTCCGCGCTGTACTGCAGATGGGCATTGAATTCCTTTCCCTGGTTGGACTTCATGCCGTCCACGAAAATCTGTTCGCCGTTTTTCAGCTTCTGGATTTCATCCGGAGTCAGGGTCACTCCCTTGATTTCATTCGGGATGTAGACATGTTCCTGTCGGACGGCCACCAGTTCGTTGGTGTTCTTGTCGATGGAAATGAGGCACGGCTCGGTCGAGTTGCCACGCAGGTTCAGGTCTGCCACCCGACCCATGTTTCCGCTTTCGCGCAGGTTCTTCTTGTCCTCTTCGGTAAAGATGTGCCCGAAGTACGGACGGTCCAGTTCCGGCTCCTTTCTTACCCCGTGGATACCCAGCATCACCTGTCCGCCGTTGGACATGAACGACAGCCTTGCATCCAGTTTGGCGGTCAGTACGCCGGGAATGTTGAGCGTCAGCGGGATGGTCTTGTTGGTCTTGTAGCCTTTCAGCATACTGTCCAGCTGTCCGGACTGCTCCAGCATTTCCTTGGATACCCCGAACTTGCCCAGTTCTTCCCAGTTGATCATGTTCTCGTTGTACCGGTAGGTTGGAGTCTGCTGCTGGGGAACCTGCTGTTCTCTTCCTTGCGCAGCCGCTTCCACCTGCGTCACCTGTTCCGGTTGCACCTGAGGTGCCTGTTCTTGTTTTTTTGCCATTGCTTTTTCCTCCTCTTTGGTTTGGACATTGCTTTGTTGGTTGTTCTTCGGCACGATTTCGTACCGTTTCAGGAACTCTTTCACCGCATCGGTCTCTTTTCCCGAAGCCAGGTCCTTGAGAGCCTGCCTGTTCTGCTTGTAGTCATGGAAGGTCATGCGGATCAGCCGGAAATGGGTAGGTTCCTTCAGCTGGCTCCAGAAGTTCCTGATGAAGTTTTCGAGGATGCTCGAATTCTTGTCGAACTTCAGAAACGAGTTTTCGTTCTTTTCCTCCGGTGGAACAGTCCGATAGTTGCCTTTCTCGTCCGCCTGGCTGACCACGCCGATTCCCTCTTTCGGGTCGTTCTTGTTGTGGACCAGCAGCAGCTCGTCAATCTGTTCCACATAAGGCTTTTCCGGTTTCTTGTTCCGGCTTTGCTTTCCTTTGTCTGGACGGTTGTTCTGTGCCATAATTTTCTGTTTTGAGTGACTGTTTGATTGGTTTCACAGTCCAAATGTAAGGGCTTTCTGTTTACAATCCGCTGATTTTCAAAAAGCTGGCATCAGATGTCGTCAGATGGCATCAGATGGCAACCAATAGATGGCAAAGACGCAGACAGCAGGATGTACAGAACCCATGAAGCAGCGGAACTATGCAGAACAGAGGGAGCTGAAATCCCTGTCTTATTTCGGGATAGGATGAAACAGGCACAACTTAATAATGGGAAACGGATACTTTCACGGTTCTTTTGAGGCATCGGGTAATATAAGGACAGCCGCCTGTACTGAAACGGCTATGCGTCACGTCGGTCGCAGTTTATCCCTGTAATCAGACAACAATCCCTCCGGATGTTTGACGCCGCATTCTTTTTCGGAAGAATTTTCATGGCGAAGCCATAAGAGAAAAATCTCCCGAAAAAAGTACAAATGCGGCTGGCAAACAAGGGAGGGATTACCTTTGATGGAAGAGGATAACTGTCCTCTTATCAGAAACCTAAAAAAATGGCAGTGTGTGCTATAATACCGAATGACGATTGTCCGATTAAAAACTGTTTTTTTTGTTATTCTGCATTGAATCAATAAAATAGAAATATTATGGCTAGTGTAAAAGTTAAATTCCGTCCCTCTTCTATAATCCGGAAAGAGGGAACGATTTATTATCAACTGATTCACCAATGTAGAGTAAAGCATATCCGTACCGCTTATAAACTCTTTCCGAACGAATGGGATTCTCCTACGGGTGTAGTAATTGTTTCTGCCGGAGAAGACGAAGACCGGAAACGTTATTTGGCTACGTTAAAACAAGGTATTGAAAAAGACTTGCTACGGATCAAGAAGTGCATCTGCCGTTTGGAGCAGGAAAACAAACCCTTTACGGTTGAGCGCGTTTTTGAACTTTGTTCAAGAACGGAAGGAAGTCACACTTTTCTCTCGTATGGAATGGAACTTACGGAGGATTTGAAGGGAATCGGTAAAGTACGCACGGCAGAGACCTACCGGAGTGCCCTGAACAGTTTCAAGCGTTTTTGGGGCAACCGTGCAGACCTTCCTCTGGAAGATGTCACTTCCCATATCATGGTGGCTTATGAAAACTGGCTGAAAGGAGGCGGCATCTGCCCAAACACCACTTCCTATTATATGCGCAATCTAAGGGCTATCTATAACCGGGCAGTTGAACAAGGGCTTATCAGCCAACAACATCCGTTCAGGCATGTCTATACCGGTATCGAAAAAACCCGGAAACGCGCCGTTTCGTTGGAAGTCATTCGGAAAATACGGAATATGGATTTGAAGCAGAAACAGCTGGCTTTTGCCAGGGACCTCTTTATGTTCAGTTTCTACACGCGGGGAATGTCGTTTGTGGATATGGTGTTCTTGAAGAAGAAAGACCTTCAAAACGGTATTCTCAGCTATCGACGGAATAAAACCGGGCAGCAGTTGTTCATCAAATGGGAAAAGCCCATGCAGGAACTCGTTGAGAAGTATGACACGGCTGGAACACCTTATCTGTTGCCCATTATCCGGAATAACGGTGTGGACGAGTGGCGCCAATATCATAATGAAGTACACCGCATCAATCGTAACCTGAAGAAAATCGGTGAGCAGATTGGCTTGGGCATTCCGCTTACCACGTATGTGGCGCGGCATGCTTGGGCCAGCATCGCCAAAAGTAAAAATATTGCTTTGTCTGTCATCAGTGAAGCTTTAGGGCATGATTCGGAACAGACCACACGGATTTATCTGGCCTCTTTGGATACCTCTGTCATAGACAAGGCCAATAGTCTAATATTAATGGCAATAAAATAAAGCTTTGTTTCAGCGAAAACATGTTAACTAAGGTCGTAAAAATCTACATATCTTCCTAAGAGTTGTACATCTTTAGTTGTGAAACATAAAATAGAGAAGCCATAGCGACCATATCTTCCTAAGAGTTGTATATTTCGGATGCAAAAGTACGAAAAAATCTAAAAAACAAAGCATATAATGAACTTTTTCTATCGGAATATTTCAAAAAAACTCGAATCAGTTAGTGGAATTAGTAACTCTCCCAATAATATACTCTTTGTTCATGTTTACTTGTCAGTCATTTATTGCAGTTACCCTTCTTAATGTACAACTCTTAGGAAGATATGTACATTTCGCTATCCGTGAAAATTTGCTTTTAAGGAATAGAGCGATGCAAGGGATTATAGAAGAGTTAAAAGTTTTAAACTTTTCAGGATTATCGCGTAACTGCTTGAATAACAATATTAAATAACTTCAGGCAGGATTGGTAATATTTGTCTGAACTGAAATATGCCCAAGGAAAACACAGAACAACAATGGTACGTCATGCGTGACTTGAAGCGTCGTAATGCCAAAGAACCGGCATACAAGCAACTGCAGGAATCAGGTGTGAAGGTATTTGTTCCAATGAAATGGCAACTTGTAATACGCAAGGGTAAGAAAGTACGTGAGGAAGTCCCTTTCATCCAAGACCTGCTATTTGTCTGCGATTCCCGCCAGCATCTTGATCCCATTGTAGAAAAAAACCGAACCCTTCAATACCGCTGGTTGCGTAATACCTATCGGGAGCCGATGACTGTATCCGATTCAGAAATGGAAAAATTCATGTTTGCAATCAGCCAATCAGAATCCCCCAGGTATTATTTGCCGGAAGAGATTACTCCGCAAATGTACGGACGTAAAATCAAAATTATTGGCGGTTCGCTCAACGGCTATGAAGGGGCTTTGATAACAAAGAAAGGCAGTAAATCGAGATGGCTCCTCATTGAAATCAAGGATTGTCTCGCTGCAGGTGTAGAAGTTCTTCCTGAGTATATTCAATTTGTCTGATAACATATTATGACTACACTTTTAAACGCTTTTGCCGGTATTACCGCATTTTGGACTGTCAATTCCATTCTGGTCTTCGTGATAAGCGCCTTCTGCGCCGGTGTGTTGATTCCCCAAATCCTATTGGTTGCTTTCAGAAAGCAACTGTTTGATATACCTGACGAACGGAAGATACACCAAGGTGTAGTGCCCCGCTTGGGAGGCATCGCTTTCAAACCGGTGGTCTTTTTTTCTATGGCTTTTCTATTGGGTATCAGTCAGTTGCTCGGATATGGAGAATTTCTGGACGGAATCTTCCACGAAAGCCGTACTTTGGCTTTTGGTTTTTGCGCCGTCATGATTCTCTACCTGGTAGGCATTGCAGACGACTTGATAGGCATCCGGTATCGGGCCAAGTTTATCATCCAGATCAGTTGCGGATTGATGGTTATCGGAGGCGGATTATGGATTAATGATTTGTATGGGTTGCTATTTGTCAATGAAATTCCAGACTGGATCGGCTATATCCTCAGCATATTTGCCGTGGTGTTCATCATCAACGCCATCAATCTGATTGATGGAATCGACGGTCTTGCCTCGGGGTTGTGCGGTGTGGCTGTGTTGTTCTATGGTGTAGCCTTTCTGTTGATGCATGAATATATCTATGCCATGCTTTCCTTTGCTACTTTAGGAGTTTTGGTTCCCTTCTTTTATTTCAATGTGTTTGGAAATCCTATCAAGCAAAAGAAAATATTCATGGGAGATACCGGTAGCCTGACGGTGGGTATAATGATCTGTATATTGAGTTTGCGTATGATTCATCACTTTCCGTCCGACTCAACGGAAATACACGCGAATCCCTTTATTCTGGCTTATTCCCCACTGATTATTCCCTGCTTTGATGTAGTAAGGGTATATCTGCACAGGGTGAAAAACGGGAAGAATCCTTTTTTGCCCGATAAAAACCATATCCACCATAAGATGCTTGCCATCGGTATGCAGCAGCGTACCGCCATGATAACCATTGTTCTCCTGTCCGTTTGCTTTACTTTATGCAATATCCTCCTTTCACGGTGTATGGATGTAACCTTGCTTTTGGCATTGGATGTTGTCGTATGGACAGCAGGCAACTTGTGGTTGACCCGTAGAATACGTTTTATTCACTCGAAACTATAGTTTATATTTATATGAATTTTTGCAAAAATCTGTTTTTGGCAGCATTCCTTCTGATTTTGGGAGCCTGCTCAACCTCGAAAGAGATAACCTATTTTCAAGACTTACGTCCCGGAGAAAGTGAGTTGACGCTTGCAGCTCCGGTAGAGATTAAGATTCAGCCGAAAGACAAGCTGTCCATTTTGGTCAACAGTCAGGACCCGCGCCTGACCAATCTTTTCAATCTGCCTATTTTTGCACAGCAAATTGGACAGGAAGGTAATACCGGCTCCAGCCGAGGTGTTTCAGGCTATACCGTAGATACGAAAGGTTGCATCGACTTTCCGGTTTTGGGACAGCTTCACATTGCCGGCATGACCCGTGAAGAGGTGGCCGCCCATATCAAGAGCGAGCTGCAATCTCATGATTTGATCAAAGATCCTGTCGTAATCGTAGAATATATGAATCTAAGCATCGCTGTTATGGGTGAAGTGGCAAATCCCGGCCGCTACAATATCGACAAGGACAATCCGACCATTCTGGATGCGTTGAGCCAGGCCGGAGACCTGACCATTTTCGGAAAGAGAGAAAAAGTGCTGGTTTTACGTAACGAAGACGGCAAACAGCGGGTTTATGGCATCAACTTGTGTTCGGCAGAGCATCTTTATACATCCCCTGTCTATTACCTGCAACAGAACGATGTAGTCTATGTAGAACCGAATGAAACCAAAGCACGCCAATCCACGGTCAATGGAAACAATGTACGGAGTACCTCCTTCTGGATTTCATTGGCCTCCCTTTTGACCTCTATTGCAGTACTTATCGCTAAATAAAAAGAAAAAATGGCTATTAATCCGAATAAATCCGCTGCGCAAAGTCCGCAGGATTTTATTTCTATCCAAGACCTGTTTTATCTCTGTCTGAACAAATGGCACTGGTTTGTCATTTCGTTGGTGTTATGCTTGGGAACTGCGACTTTTTATCTGCTGAAAACCCCATCGGTATATGTCAGAACTGCCTCTATTTTAATCAAGGACGATTCCAAAGGAAAATCCTCTTCTGCGGATATGGAGTCTTTTTCCGATTTGGGACTGTTCACGACCAACACCAATGTCTATAATGAGATAGGAACTTTGAAGTCCCCCGACATCATGCGTGAAGTGGTGTCCCGATTGCATCTGGAAATGAATTATCAGACAGACGGAAGTTTCCATAGACAGACGGTGTATGGAACCCAACTTCCTGTCCAGGTGTTGGTTCCAACCCTTTCCGAGAATGAATCTGCCGCTTTTGAACTTCATCTTATGAAGGATGGGTCAGTGGAATTATCCTCTTTTACACGGAATGGAACTGAAACAGGGAACAATGATATTGTGAAAGGTGGTTTGAATGACAGCATCCAGAGTCCCATCGGGCCTATTGTCGTTGTTCCATCGGTAGCTTATTCAGATAAAACAGAAAGTACATTTTATATAACCCGGCAGTCTTTGTCGGCTGCATCAGCAGGTTACTCTGCCCGTTTGAATATCTCTCAAAGCGATGAGAAATCCAATATCATTACTCTGTCCTTCCAGGATGTATCCACTCAGCGGGCAGAAGATGTGCTGAATACGCTGATTGCTGTCTATAATGAAAATTGGGTGAAGGACAAGAATCAGATAGCGGTCAGTACATCCATGTTTATCAATGAACGCTTGGGCGTGATTGAAGGAGAGTTGGGCAATGTGGATGATGACATTTCCTCTTTCAAAAGTGAACATCTGCTACCCGATGTGCAGGCGGCTGCCAGCATGTATATGGCGCAAGCCAACGAAGCCCAAGCTGCTATTCGCGGATTGAACAACCAGGTCTATATGGCCCGCTACATCAAAGGCTATCTGACCAATGAGAACAATAGATTCCAACTTTTGCCGGCCAACTCCGGTATAGAGAGCGCCAGCCTAACCGCCCAGCTGACGGAATACAACAATAAGCTGCTGGAACGTAATAGTCTGGTAGCCCACAGTAGTACCAAGAATCCTTTGGTAAGGGAAATGGATAAATCGTTGAACGATATGCGCAGTGCCTTGATTACCTCTATTGACAATCAGATGGTGGCTTTGCGTGCACAGATCAAAAGTCTGGAAGCCATCGGTGGCCAAGCCACTTCGCAGATAGCCTCCAATCCGAAACAGTCTAAATATCTGCTGAGTGTAGAACGCCAACAGAAAGTAAAAGAATCTTTGTATCTCTATCTGTTGCAGAAACGTGAAGAAAATGAACTTTCACAGGCGTTTACGGCTTACAATACTCGCATTATCACCAAGCCCGGCGGTAGCATGATACCTACCGCTCCGGTCAAGAAGAATATCCTGCTGGTGGCATTCGCCCTGGGAATGCTGATACCTGTGGTTATCATCTTTATGAAAGAAAATATGAATACGGTGGTTCGCGGGCGCAAAGATTTGGAGAACCTTACTATTCCGTTCGTGGGCGAAATACCGCTTGGTTTCCATCAGAAAAAGAAACTATCCCGGCAGACACAGGAAAAGGAATGTGCGGTAGTGGTTAAGGAGAAGAGTCGCAATGTCATCAACGAGGCGTTCCGTGTAGTACGTACCAACTTGGAATTCATGCAAAACAAGGGAAGCGAATCCCACGTCATCATGATTACTTCCGCCAATCCGGGCAGCGGAAAAACCTTTATTTCCTTTAACCTCGCTACCAGTTTAGGCATCAAGGGTAAACGGATTATAGCGATTGACCTTGACCTGCGCAAAGCTTCTTTGAGCCAATACGCAGGCAGACCAAAGAAGGGTATTTCCGACTATTTGGCAGGAGATGTGAAAGATATCAAGGATGTGATTGTCAAACCATCAGGAGATGCTAAGATAGATCTTATTCCGGTTGGCACAGTTCCTCCAAATCCGACAGAATTGCTCTTTTCCGAACGTCTGGAACAACTGATAACTGACCTCCGTGCGGAATATGATTATATTTTCATCGACTGCCCGCCGGTTGAAATCGTAGCAGATGCTGCCATCATCAATAAGCTGGTGGACATGACCCTGTTCATTGTACGTGCCGGACTGCTTGACCGTAGCATGTTGCCGGAAATAGAGAAATTTTATACTGATAAGAAATACAAGAACATGTCGCTTATCCTCAATGGGACGGACGGCGGCAGTGGACGGTACGGCTATAAATATGGTTATAAATATGGTTATAAGTATGGTTATCATTATGGCTATGCAGGATACGGAAAAAATGAAGAGTGAAGAAGTAAAAATATAAAATGTGGTTCTTTAAAAAACAGGTAAGCTTGAAGGACAGTGGCATCTTCCGGGGATTTACCGACTGGCACTGCCACCTGCTTCCCAGTGTGGATGACGGTGTGCAGACGATGCAGGAATCCCTGCAAGTTCTCTCCCTTTATGAGGAGTTGGGTATCAGCGAGGTTTGGCTGACCCCCCACGTCATGGAAGATATTCCGAATCGTACAGAGGATTTAAAGCAACGGTTTACGGAACTGAATGTCGCCTATCAAGGGAACATCATACTTCACCTTGCTGCGGAAAACATGCTCGACAATCTGTTTGAAGAGCGGCTCGCGAAGAATGACCTGCTTCCTTTGGGGAAGGAAGGGAAACATCTGTTGGTGGAAACCTCTTATTTTAACCCTCCGATGGGATTGAACAACATACTGCTCCGCATCAAGTCGAAAGGATATGTTCCCATCCTTGCACATCCCGAACGGTATGTGTATATGGATGAAAGCGATTATGGGCATCTGAAAGAAATGAACGTACTGTTCCAACTCAATTTGTCCAGTATCGTTGGTGGCTATGGCTCGGAAGTCAAAAAGAAAGCCGAATGGCTGTTGAAGAACGGCTTCTATGACTTGGCTGGCAGCGACACTCATTGCCTTGCAGCTTGGGAAACAACCATAGCGAGGAAGTCAACTAAAATCGAAGACTTGTCACTGAAAAACAGGGACATGCTTTTGTAGGTTCCAAATCGTGATGACCCACAATCAATGCTTTAGGGAATCTGCGATGCAAGTCCGTAAGCAACCGCTCCAAAGCCTTCTTTTGGGCAGGTGTCCGGGTGTCCATAGGAGTTTTTCCATCGGTAGCCAAACCACCGATATAGCAAACTCCGATGGAATGACGGTTATGGTTCTTACAATGTGCTCCAATCATTTCTTCGGGTCTGCCCGCTTCGATGGTGCCGTCTGTAGGAATCACATAATGGTAGCCGCAGCCCAGCCAACCGAGGGAGCGATGGTAGCGGTCGATGTCTGCCATGCGGAGTGCGCTGTCCGCCTTATTGGCGGAACAGTGCACGATAATCAGGGTGATGGTTCTCATAAGTTACCTCCTAACATGCCGCCTGCGGCACCACTGATGAGCAATTCGATGATTCGGACGATGTACAACAGTACGGTTTTCCATTTTTTCTTCATGTTACTTTTTGTTTTTAATAAGACAATTATCAATAAATCCATAACTCTTATGTTACTGCAACATATCTTCGCTATCTCCTGTGTTGCCGGACTCATCGCTACCACCGTCCGTCGGCTTCTTGCCTTTTGCGGTGTCGATGTCCACAATGCCAATGCCCGCTTTCTCCGCCTTCAGCGTAGCCACCTGCGCCACACGGCTTGCCACGGGATTGAACTCGGCACGGTCAATGAGATTCTCAAAGTCGGTTCCCGGTGTAAAGAGTATGTTCACACCCTTAATGTTGGTGGCAGTGAACTTCTGGCAGTTCTCCGCACCCGTGCTGGTCAGCGAAAGCCAGAAGTCGCCCAACTCGTCAAGTTGCACTTTCTTGCCTTCCAGCAGCATTTCCACCAAACACTCGCACATATCGGAGAGCACGCCTTTCACTGTGCCGCGCTTGTGACCTCCGTGGTCGGCGATGTGCTGCACAAAACCACGGAACGACATCACTTCCGAAACCTGAGCCTTGGCGAAAGCTTTGGGTGCCGCTTCTTTGTTCTGTGAATTGGGAAGCAAGAATACACTGTAATTGATCATAACAATTGCCCATTGCCGGTATGGGACTTGGTATTTACACAGCCCAATTTTGAACTGTGCCCGGCAGAGGTTAAAAAATAGAATTAATTCAATAATAATTAAGGTGCATTCCTTCGCTATGGTTGTTGTGTCAAGCTGTCAAAGAACGCTATGTAACCGGGTTACGTCAGCAAAGTTAATTCAGACTTTTTCCTATTCCTATATCTGTTTGGAAACGCTTCCGAATGTTCAGGAACAGACCGCTTGCCATTCAATCCTGTTCGGTTTCCAGCACCCTAAAACATACTGAAATGAACGAAAAAGACCCTATAGAGAAGTACCGGGAACTCTTCGACATGACGAAGGAGAACCGGCTTTTTGAAGACACCCTCAGTCTCCTGCAACGTGCCACCAAAGCGCGTGAAGTGGCGGAGGTAGTGGCACGGCTGTTCGGTGTGGGTAGTGTCAACTCCGACCGGGTGGTTACCAAAGAGTTCATAAGCATCCTCCTTGGAGTGGCGACCCACCTCCGGAAGGGCAGTTCGGTGAACAACCTCCGTGAGCACATCAACAACATCATCGCCCGTGACCGGTGGAAGACCCAGGAGAAGGAAAGCCGTGAAAGCAAACCTTTCCGAATCAACGAGAACACCATCACTGTAAACTTCTCCGTAACTTTCGACCGGGATAAGTTCGCTTTGATGCAGGACATTATCCACCAGATGGATATGGTTCTGAGCCGGGTCACCGTCAGCCATTTTGACGGTCATCCCGACACGGCCTTCCCCGTCTATCAACTGCAGGGGGCATCCTCGTCTGTGGCGGCGGCACTCCGCCAGATATGCGACAGCTTAGGTACGGATTCCCTCACCGACATGCGCTATGCTTCTGAAAGCTACGGCTTTGAGCGCAGTCACCTCACCCTCTCGCAAACCATACAGTTAGCAGAAAATGAATATTGACCACAGCCATATATTCCGGCAGATGGCCGAATCGCTCCGTCATTACTACGGCATACAGGCAGTCCCCGAGGTAGCCCACGGTGCGGACATGTTCCCCGAAAACAAGACGGTGGCCACCGGTGGGCAGACAAGCTATGTCATACGCTTCAATCCCAAGGTGCAGACTGTCCTCTCGCTCTACAACCTTGCCATGGCAGACGGCATGGACATCGGCGAGACGGTATGCCGCTATGCCCTGTTCCATGCCTTCCTTGAACTGGACGACTATGAGGCGGCACGCCGCCACCTCGATGTGTTCCGCCGGGAGGTTCAACGCCTGCACCTGGATCGCCGCTCGCCGGAACAGCGTGAGGAGGCACGCGGACAGGTGCTCGTACAGCTGTACTTCACCATGCTGCACGAATCGTTCCACATCATCTTCCGCCACTCGCCTGAATCGGCGAAGATGGCGGCAGAAACCACACGGGAGTTGCTGCGCGACATGAAGGACGAACTGGCAGACCAACTCTCTCTGGTCACCAACGACGAACTGCTCTCGCACCCCAAGACCCAAGAGCATCTTGCCGCCCTTATTTCGCCCACGCTGCAACTGGAAGAGCGGGAAGCGATGATGGCACAGATGTGCGAGGAAATGAAATCCAATCCCTATTCTACGGATTATATAGACCGATTGGTCGATGGAAGCGACAATGTGCTGATTGAGGAACTGGCATGTGACCGCCAGGCATGGCTCAACTTCGTGGATATGGCCACTGCGGACGGATGCTCTACAGAAGATCTGCTCCAGTTCCATCTATGGTTTTTCGTTGTGTTCTGCGCCATGGATTTCAATCAATCCATCTTGTCACAGTACCGTCCGGCCCTTCGTGCCCACTACCAATACGATGGCAGGCGTGTTGTCTTGCGGCATAACGCATTCAAGGTGTTGCTTCGGCAATACAATCCCGAAGTGTACCATCAGATCAGACACCAGTACCTTGATTTGAACAAAGGACTGGAAGCCATCTTCCGTACCGCCACTCTCGGTATCTACAAGTATCAAGAGGATTTCATCCGTCTCCATGCGCTTTATCAGGCAAGAAAGGCAGATTCTGTCCTCCCCGACATGCGGGCGATACGCCAATTGGAAGCGGAAATGGAGGCCGTTGTCAAGGACTTGTAGATGGGAGAAAGAACAAAAGCGTCTTCAACAGGTGTTGAAAGCGGCTTCGCAGACCAATGAAAGCAGCTACATCGGGCATCGAAGCCTATTTGGAGAAAGACGCACTTGCCAACCTTTGTCTGGTTGTTCATATAATTGTGAACCGGTTGGCAGCTATGGCCTGGCAAAAAGATTCAGGTGGGCTGATTCTTTTATGGGTGGTCGAAAATAAAATTGATGCTTCTTGCATCAATTTGTATAGGAATGAACTAAGAATTAGAGATAATAATTAAACCAATTTATTAAAGATGGACAACATAAAAATCGCCGTAATAGGCTTGGGTTACGTAGGGCTGCCTCTTGCCCGACTGTTTTCAACTAAGTTTGCCACTGTTGGCTTCGATATGAACCAGGCACGTGTAGATGCTTTGATGACTGGTCATGATGCAACACTCGAAGTTGATGATTGTTTACTTCAGGATGCTATTGCCAATGGTTTCAAGTGTACAACTGATTTGGAGGATATTCGCGATTGTAATTTCTATGTGGTAGCAGTTCCTACTCCGGTTGACGATAACAATCGCCCTGATCTGAAGCCGCTTTGGGGTGCCAGTGAAACTGTAGGGAAGGTCATTTCGAAAGGCGACATTGTAGTTTACGAATCGACAGTTTATCCCGGTGTGACCGAAGAAGAGTGTCTTCCTGTTGTAGAGCGCGTGTCGGGTCTGAAATTTAATGAAGATTTTTTTGCCGGTTATTCGCCCGAACGTATCAATCCGGGAGACAAGGAGCACACGGTAGAGAAAATAAAAAAAGTGACTTCTGGTTCTACTCCGGAAATAGCCGATATTGTAGACAGTGTATATAATGCTGTATTGATAAATGGAACGCATAAAGCTCCTTCAATCAAAGTAGCCGAAGCTTCGAAGATTATCGAAAATTCACAGCGCGATGTGAACATTGCCTTTATGAATGAGCTTGCCAAGATTTTTAATGCCATGGGTATTGATACGCATGATGTGATTGAAGCAGCAGCAAGCAAGTGGAACTTCATTAAGCTCAACCCTGGACTCGTAGGTGGTCATTGTATCAGTGTTGACCCTTATTATCTCATTCAAAAAGCACAGGTATATGGTGTACTTCCACGCATTATGTTTTCTGCTCGCCGTTTGAATGATGGTATGGGTGCATACGTGGCTAACCAAACCATCAAATGCATGAACAAAAAGGGTGTGATGGTGAAAGATGCCAAGATATTGCTGATGGGGGTTACCTTCAAAGAAAACTGCCCCGATGTGCGCAACACCAAAATTGTAGATATTTATACTACTTTGCAGGAGTATACCAACAATGTTACGGTGTACGATCCTTGGGCCAATGCCGATGTGGTAAAACATGAATATGGCATAGATATAACCACCGAACTTCCCATCGAAAAGTTCGATGCTGTCATTATGGGTGTAGCTCACAAGCAATTCCTCAGTCTGGATGTAAAATCGCTTGTCAAAGAAGGTGGAGTTATCTACGATGTCAAAGGCCTGTTGCCTCGTGATATTGTGGATGGAAGATTATAAATCCTTTTGTAAGGTAAAAATTGTAGGTGGTATTATGAAAAAGTATAAATGATACTATCTGCAATTTTGATTTAGTGATAAGGTGTGGAAATTTTTAAGGCGATTTTAAGTTAAATGGTTTGTCGTTTGGAGCAGGTAAGATATCTTCTTATGTATTTTAAAGATTGTTCTTTTTGACTTTTTCGATTAGTAGTTAATGTACTGATTAACAGTATGTCTTGATGAATTTTATATTAATACCTATTTTCTTATTTCGTATTGCTTGTATTTCATAGATTTAATTATAAGATAATTGTTAAAGTAAATGGCAAGTTTGAAGGAACAAAGCATGAAAGCTACTGGCTGGAATTTTGTTAAAATAATGGTGGGACAGTTACAAAGTTTTATTGTTTCTCTATTTTTAGCACGTCTTTTAGTGCCTGAAGATTTTGGTACGGTTGGTTTAGCTCTAGTCTTTGCAAATTTTGTAGAAATGTTTGTGGATTTTGGCTTTTCTAATGCTATTGTTCAAAAGCAAAATGTGACTCAAACTCAACTTTCAACCATTTTTTGGTTAAATTTTATGATTGGATTATTACTTAGTTCCATAATGTTTTCTTTTTCAAAGTTTATTGCTGTATTTTTTAATATTCCAATCCTAACAGATATAGTAAAGGTTTATTCTATAACATTTATAATAAAGGCACTTTCCGCTGTTCCGGGAGCAATATTTCAAAAAGATCTTGATTTAAAAAAGCCAGTATTAATTTCATTGGTTTCTAGTTCTATAACAAGTATATTTGGTGTATTTTTGGCATATTGGGGATACGGGATATGGAGTTTAGTTTTCTCACAGATTTCAAATTGGATTTTGTCAACTATATTGCTTTGGTATTTTGTAAATTGGAAACCTAGTTTTATTTTTAAAATTGCAGAGATCAGAGAACTTTGGTCTTTTGGTTATAAATATTCTTTAGCAGGTGTAATCGATAACTTTTTTTGGAAATTGGACACACTGGTTATTGGAAGAGTATTTTCTCCAAGTGTATTAGGCTTGTTTTATCGCGCTCAGTCATTGAATAATCTAGTAATAAAATTTGCGTTTTCTTCAATTTCAAATGTTGTATTATCTGCATTTAGCAAAATGCAAAAAGATATTGATATGCTTAGAGTAAATATGAATAAATTGATGCATTTGGTTGCCTTTACGACATTTTTTTTTGCTGGTTTAGTTTATCTTTCAGCTGAACAAATTATAATAATATTGTTTACCGAGAAGTGGATTGACGCTGTACCTTTTTTTAAAATATTTTCTTTATTTGCATTGTATTATACAATGCCTAATATTATAAATTCTGCAATAAATAGTATTGGAAAATCAGACAAAGTATTGAAAATTCAAATAGTAAGTAAATTATTGCTTTTGATTTTTATTCCGATTGGTTTGTATTATGGCATTCATGCTTATATATATGCTACACTACTTGCTGGAAGCATAGGGCTTATATATGCTATGTATGTTTTAAGTATTTGTATTGGTATAGAATTTAAGTCGCAGTTGCTGTTAGTTTTAAAATATCTCTCTGTGTATTTCTTACTAATTTTTTCTTTGGATTACATACAGATAACAAATCGTTATTTGCATATTGTAGTTTTATCCTTTGTGTATATTTTCCTATATTGTATTTTCAATAAGATTATTAAAAACGAGGGAGTTGAGTATTCTTATAATATATTGCATTATATAGTAATGAAAATTAGAAAAAGATGAGGATCGTCCATGTATTAGATAGTTTTTTTCCTGACTCTCTAGGCGGTACAGAGAATTATGTATATTTTATATCTCAAGCTATGTTACAGTTCGGGCATGAGGTTTATGTTGTATCTTCAAAAAAAGGAGTGTCATGTGAATACGATTACGAAGGTATTAAAGTATATCGATTTATGGTTTCAGTATCTGCTTCTAAAAAAGAGCTAATTCAACAGGTGGCTCCAGAAGGTTTGGATTCCTTTACTAAAATCATAAAAAGAATATCTCCTAATGTAGTTCATTTTCATACTTTTAATCGAGCTATAAATGTTTATCATTTAAGAGCAGTGAAAGCATTAGGTATAAAAACTGTATTTACGGCTCATCAAAGTGGAATATTTTGTTTGAAAGGTACAATGCTTGATGAAAAAGGAATACCATGTAATGGAGATGCGTTTAATAATCCCTGTTTAAGATGTTATTTGAGTCAAACTAAAAGTAAAAATGTTGCGTACATTGTTTCTATTGCAGTTGGTCTGTTAGAAAAATTAGGTTTATTACATATCTTTCCATGTCCTGGATTTGCATATCTTCATTACAATCGAAAAAGGGAATTAAGGGATATTACAAAATATTCTGATTGCAATATAGCTATAAGTATGTGGGTTTATAATACTTTTAAAATAAACAGGGTAAATAATATTTGTTTAATTCCGCAAGGTATTAATCCTATGTTTTGCATATCAGAAGAAAAATGTTTTAAAAGGGCAGATGCTAATAGGTTAAAGCTATTATTCGTTGGTAGGATATACCCTATTAAGGGATTGGATATATTTTGTAAGGCTTTGGAGTTGATAGATAGTAAAAAAGTAGAAGTTACTTTTGCTTGTGTTTGTGGTGAAGATGAATATGCATTAAGAATTAAAGAAACTATTACAAGTCTTCCTTATTTCAATTGGTATGAAAATGTTCCTGCTGATAATGTGAGAAAATTAATGTTAAAAAATGATTTGCTAATTCTTCCGTCGCGAAGTGAGATGTCTCCACTTGTTGTATTGGAAGCCTTGGCATGTTCTTTGCCTGTGCTTGGGTCAAATATTGCGCCGATAACAGATTCTATAACAGATAACGTTAATGGTCTAATTTTTGAAGTTAATAATCCTGCTTCAATGGTAGAGCAACTTAATAAAGTAATAGAAACTTCTTCAATAATTAATAAATTAAGAAAAAATATAGATGCAGTAAGAACATTGAATAATGTTGCAGATGATTTGATACAATTATATTTAAAATTGTAATAAGTATGAGAATTTTAGTTACTTGCGATCCTGAAATACCTGTACCCCCTATAAAATATGGTGGTGTAGAACGGCTGGTTAGTGGATTGTGTATTGAATATAGTAAGATGGGGCATGAAGTTTTCCTTGTTGCAAATAAGCAATCGACTGAGCCGTCTGCCAGAGAAATATTTGGATGGAATAGTTCGCACTCAAGGGGGGTGAAAAATATTCTATCTAATGCCATGCAACTTCGTAAAATAGTTAGAAGTATAAAGCCGGATGTAATTCATAGTTTTTCTAGATTATTATATTTATATCCACTATTCTTAGCAGGAAATAAAATTCCAATTCTACAAACTTATGGAAGAGCAATAAGTCAAAAATCAACATCGTTAGCCAAACGATTAGGTGGAAAATATTTGCATTTTGCTTGTTGTGGAAAGCATATGATAAAGAATTTTAAAGATATATCCGATTGGCATATTGTTTATAATTTTATTAATACGGACTTTTTTACATATAATACAAGTATAAAAAAAGAGGATTATTTATTGTTTCTTGGACGCATTTGTCATCAAAAAGGCACAAGGCAGGCTATTGAAGCAGCATTAAATGCAAATCATGATATTATTATAGCAGGGCTAAAAGAGAGTCCGTATTTTGAAGAAAATATAGAGCCTTTTTTGAAGAACCCACATGTAAAGTATATAGGGCTAGTGGATGATAACCAAAAGTTACCACTCTTGCAAAAGGCAAAAGGGTTGCTGTTTCCTATAAATGGTCCTGAAGCTTTTGGAATTGTTTTAGCAGAAAGTTTTGCGTGTGGTACTCCTGTTATTGCATTTAATAAATACTCTGTACCAGAAATAGTGAAAGAAAATGTTAATGGATATATAGTTAATGATGTATCGGAAATGTCTAAACGAATTTATGATTTGAGTTCGTTAAATCCTTTAGTTATTCAAAATGATGCTGTTGAAAATTATTCCTCAAAAATAATAGCGGATAATTATTTGTTTATATTTGATAGAATGAAACAATTAGTATGAGTAATGCCCAGCGTGATCCTTATTTTGATATAGTAAAATGTGTAGCTATTTTACTGGTAGTGTTACAGCATTGTTTTTTATATTTTGATGATGGTGTTTTTCGGAATTCCATACTGAATAAGATGAGTGCAGTAAATTCAGTTCCTTTGTTTATGTTTGTTAGTGGGTATTTTAACCTATTTAACAATTGGGGGGGGTTGTAAACGATTTTATTCATTAATTATTCCATTTCTTACTTGGTCTTTCATCTATTTTTTCTATGAGAATAGCTTTCAGATAGATATTTCTACTTTAATTGTTTTTCTGATGAATTTAATAACATCTTCTTATTATCCAAGTGAGATGTGGTTTTTACGAACATTGTTTTTGCAAATCTTAATAATATATGGATGCTCGAAAATTTCAAAAACACACCCCGATATTTGCATAATAGGCGGTTATATAGTGGTTTTGTTAGTAGCTTTATTTATTACAGATAGATTTGCAATTAGATCATTAGTTGGAAATTTTCCATATTTTACACTTGGCTATTGGTGTCGTAAGTATGATCTTATGAAAAAAACATCTTGGAAAGTGGGAAGTGTGATTGCAGTTCCGGTATATTTTGCAATCATGTTTTCTAAAGAATTTTTCAGTTCAGGAATTATACTTAGTGTATTGTTTAAACTATCTTCTATAACTGGTATATTAAGCGCATTGGTTTTAATTCAGATAGGTTGCAAGTTCTTTAATGGATATACAAAAAGAATGGAACAATTAGGAAAAAAGACCCTTGAAATATATACTACACATTTTTTGATAATTTGGGCTTTACGGGATTTAGGACTTCAGATACATTCAAGTTCAATGTATATAAGTTATTTAGCCTATATGCTGATAGTTATACCTATAACAGTTATAGCATATAATTCTTTTTCTAAAATACGAGGGATTTCATACCTTCTTTATGCAAAAAACAAATGAAGCGATTATTATTTTTATTGTCTGGTAATATATCCACAACTCCTAGAGCTTTGAAATCCATACAGTTGGCTTTGCAAAATGGACACAAAGTAGATGTCTGTTTGATAAATCGTTTGGATAAATGGAAGGAACTGGATAAACATATACTTGCTACATTATCATGTAATGTAACTTATATACCTTTTCGCAAAGAAGAAGGTATGTTGATTTGGATTTTAGTGGGAATATTACATAGGTTGTCAATATGGCTTGCTAAACCGGTAAGAAATAATCTGATAATCAATGCATTTGCTTCTTCTAAAATAAATATATTATATTATTTGAAGTTGCGAAAACTGTGTGAAAACTATGATATGGTTTTGGGGTATAGTGGTATGTTCTATCCCGCTTTTATATTTTCAAAGCAGCATTCTATTCCTTTTTCTTTTGATATGGAGGATTTTCATCCTGGAGAGGTTATTTATCATAAAGGTAAGAAAGAGGAAAGTATTCGCCGAATAAAAATGCTTAAATGTATATTACCATTGGCTTCGTATGTATCATACGGTTCGCCTCTCATAGAGAAAAAAATGGTGGAGTTATTGGGACGATATAATGTGAATATTCCTTATGGTTTTCCTTTAAATAATACATTTAGACATAGTGATTTTATTTATTCCGGATGTAATGAAGATAAAGTACAATTTATTTGGTTTTCTCAAACGATTTCATTTGGTAGAGGGCTTGACTTGATATTACCTGCATTAGAAAAATATAAGGAATTGATAAGACTTACTTTAATTGGAAATATGGATAATCGATTTTATCAAGAAGTGTTATTGCCTTATAAAGATTTTATAATAGTAAAAGAAGCATTGCCACAGGAAGATTTACATAAAGTGATTGGCAAATATGATATAGGTTTGGCTTTGGAACAAAACGTAGATGAAAATAAAACTATTTGTTTAAGTAATAAGATTTTTACGTACCTGTTGGCTGGATTATATGTAGTAGCTACACCTACAGAAGCGCAAAAATTGTTGATGGCTAAATTTCCAGACCATGGTATAGTAGTTGATTCAACAATAGAAAAAATGGATGCGTGCATTAGAAATATCATTAACAATATTCAAACCATTAGGATAGAGAAAGAGCATAGGTTTAAAGATATTTCTACTATATCTTGGGAATATGAAGAAAAGAAATTATTGTATGCGTGGAACAAATTTTTAGGTTGAAATGAAGAACTTATTAATCATTTATCCGCATTGGATTCCTTCAAATCTTGTTGGAGTACAACGAGCTAGGTTGATTGCTAATTTCCTTACTCAGTTTGGTTGGCATCCAATTGTATTAGCAGTTCATCCTGATTATTATGAGGAAGATTTAGTTCCGGAATTACAGGCAACCGTGTCGAGTGATGTGAAAGTATATTGGTGTGAGGCAAAAGAAATAACATCATCAAAACGGATTATTGGCGATATTGCACTTAGGGCTTATAAGCAATTAATAGCAAAAGGCATAGAGATAATCAAAAATGATAATATTGATTTTATATGGTCGCCACTTCCGTCTTTCTATACAGCTTTGGTTGTTCGTAAAGTGCATGATGTTACAGGTGTTCCATATGGCTTAGATTATATGGATCCATGGGTTCATGATTTTCCAGGTGCTAAATTTCTTAATAAAGCATGGTGGGCGAAGCGAGTTGCTATGTTGTTAGAACCAATTGCTGTAAAAAAAGCTTCGCTTTTGACAGGAGTATCTGAGTTGAGTTATTTGCCTGTAATAGCTCGTAATCAGCATTTGAAAGATATAGTCTGTGGGGCTATGCCTTTAGGGTTTGATTCGAATGATTATAGTATTGCACCTAAAAATTCGCAACTGCTTTGGGAGGGTGAAAAGAGTATTCGTCCTATAATTTATGCAGGAGCATTTTTGCCTCAAGCACATTATTATGTAAACGCTCTTTTTAAAGCCATCTCTCGTTTAAGGGAGACTTGTGAGTGGGATAATACTATAAGGCTTTATTTTGTAGGTACGGGAAATTCCAAATTAAAGCATATAGCGGATTACGCAACTGAATATGGATTGACGGATATAGTATTTGAATGCGTTGAAAGGATTTCTTATTTAGAAGTGTTAAATAATCTGTCTTCTGCTTACGGTGTTCTTGCAATAGGTAATATAGAAAAACATTATACTGCTTCTAAAATTTTTCAGACATTACTTTCAGGTAAAAGGGTATTGCCTATTTTTCATGAAGATAGTACAGTTATTGAAATACTTAATGAGGCTAATGCGAGTGAATATTTAGTGACTTATTCACAAGAAATGTCAGATGATGATTTTCTGGTTTTGTTAACAAGGCAATTGAGAAGATTTATTAATTCTGATAATCCTTGGAAACCAGATCTTTCTTGTTTGGATAAATATTCAGCGAAGGCTTCGGCCAAATATTTAGTTGAATTAATCGAAAAAGCAATAGCCAAATGAAAAAGAAAATTGCCATAATTTCCACTCATCCCATACAGTATAATGCTCCTTTGTTTAGGCAGCTAGCTAAATCTGATGAAATAGATATTCATGTTTTTTATACTTGGAGCCAAGCTCAAGAAAGTGTAGAGGATAAGTCTTTTAGCAAAAAGATAGTGTGGGATATTCCATTGCTGGAAGGATATGAATATTCTTTCATAAAAAATATATCAAAATATCCGAAACAGCATTTTAAGGGATTGGTTAATCCTGATTTAATTCCAGCTATAGAACAGTGGAAAGCAGATGTAGTTTGGGTGTTTGGGTGGAATTTTCAAAGTCATTATCAAGTAATGCGCTATTTTAAGGGGAAAATACCTGTATGGTTTAGAGGGGATTCAACATTGCTTAATACCAAGAATGATTTAAAGGGGATTATTAGATATATATCGCTTAGATGGATTTATCGTTTTGTGGATAAGGCATTTTATGTAGGCATAAATAATCGTAATTACTTCAAAAAATATGGGTTAAAAGATTCTCAACTTGTTTTAGCTCCCCATGCTGTAGATAATGCTCGATTTGGAGGAGAGAATATTGAATTGAGCAGTTTGATCTGGCGCTATGAGTTAGGTTTTACCAAAGATGAAATAATAATGGTTTATGCAGGAAAATTTATTGAATGTAAAAATCTTGTTTCATTCGTTTGTCAGTTTAATGATTATACTTTACGATATGGGCAATCAAAACTTCGATTATTATTGATAGGAAGTGGATCACTTGAAGTGAAATTAAAATCTATCCATAATAAAAACATACATTTCTTACCTTTTCAGAATCAAAGCAAGATGCCAATGGTTTATTGTGTTGGAGATATTTTTGTGTTGCCATCTAAAAGTGAAACATGGGGATTGGGTATAAATGAGGCAATGGCTTCAGGGCGTCCTGTTGTTGTTAGTAAAAAAGTAGGATGTGCTGTGGATTTGGTAGAAGAAGGGGTGAACGGCTTTTATTTTGACCTTAATAATCCTTTGAATAATATAAGGATGTTTGATAAGATAGAGCACTGTAATCTAAAAACGATTGGAGTTAATAATCAAATTAAGATAAAGAATTGGAGTTTCGATAAAATAGTGGATGCAATAGAGAAAACTGCTTATGAAAAAGAATAATCGAGTGTTAGCTATTTTTGGCAATGTGGTAAATTTTGGGCAAGAACGTAGTAATACAGAGGTCTTTAAATTGTTAGTTGATAATGGCTATGATGTTTTGGCTTTGGTTAATGAGCGTGGTTTTCATTGGCATTTACAACCTGTTTTTGACAAGTTTCATATACCTTATAAGAAAATAAGATACCCTTGGGGAATATATAAAACCGCTTCACTGTTTCATATATTACAATGGGGAATTGATATTCTATTGAACAATGTGCAATTTATTTATTATTATATTAAATTTAAGCCAAACTTTATTCATTGTGGAAATGAATATATGTTTAAGTGTCTTTTCATCCCATTGATATTACTTAGGGCTAAAATCATTTTTCGATTGGGAGATGAACCTGTAATTAAATATAAATATAATTTCTTATTTTGGAAAAAGGTGATAGTTAAGCGAGTTGATACATTGGTTTGTGTTTCTTCTTTTATCCAAGGTAAAGTGAAAGAGTGTGGAAGAATAGGAACTACGCGAAATAAAGATAAGGTAATCTATAATTTCCCTCCAACTAGGAGTATTTCCAATGTAGATAAATGTAAATCAGACGATTTTGTATTAGGGTTTATTGGACAAATATCAGAAAATAAAGGAGTGGAACTATTAGTTAAGGCTGCAATTGTTTTATGTAAGAAATATTCTAATATACGTTTTGTCTTTGCGGGTGGAACCGATGACAATCCATTCGCTGACAAGATGTTTACTCTTCTCCAAAAAGAAGATATAGCGATTCGAAAAAGAATTTCTTTTATTGGATTAATAAATAATGTAGCCTCTTTTTATGAAAATATTAATGTTTGTGTAACTCCTTCCATTTATCATGAAGCATTGGGAAATGTAATAGTTGAAGCTAAACTTTATAGAAAGCCCTCTGTTATTTTCCCTACTGGTGGTATGCCGGAACTCATTCATCACTGCCATGATGGATATATTTGCAAGGGGAAGAATATTGATGCATTAATTGCAGGTATTGAGTATTATATTCAATCACCGATTAAAGCAGAAGAACATGGAGAAAAAGCATTTTGTTCGATAAAAGAAATGAAGCTGGATTATGAATCTTACAAAGCCCAATGGTTGGATATTTATGCTTGTTGAAAAAATATGGAAGAATCAAAACTGAATCTATTAAAAGCAACTATTTGGATTGGTTTACTTAGTACAATTTTATCTTTGTTTGGCCCCAATCCATTACTTTGCATACCTGCTTTTATCTCTTTATATTGTATAATACGTAATTTATTTATTTCAGAATATCTTTCTGCTTTTTTTATAGCATTTTTATATCAATGGTCACAAGTATGCATAAAAGTATTGTATGCAACTTTTACAAGTAAAGATATAAGGTTATTAACGAAGTTTCCAGAGCATATTGTAGAAGCATATGTACTTTCTACTATAGCTTTGGTTGTTGTTTCGTATGGAATTTCAATATATCTGAGGAAAATCAATATTGATGAAATCGAAATTGAAAATTCATTAAGTAAATTATACTTCAAAAAAAATCTTATAACTTATTTCTTTATGGGTATCATAACTGAAGGTTCAAGAATGCTTCCTGGATTTTCTCAATTTTCGGTTATGATTGCAGGCTTTAAATGGTGTATATTCTATTTGATTTTTCTGTATTGTTTTACGCAGAGAAAATATAAAACTATACTATATATAATTATTGGATATGAAATTTGTATAGGTTTTTTCTCTTATTTTGCAAGTTGGAAAACGGTCATATTCTATATACTCATCTCTCTCTTTTCTATATTGCAGTTTAGAATGAGGCACTTTATAGGTTTATTTATTGGTAGTTGTTTTGTTCTTTATATTGCTTTGGCATGGACTGGGGTAAAAGGGGATTATCGTTCATTTCTTTCAGGTGGGGGGCAACAAGTTGTTGTTGTTTCAAGTAGTGATGCATATCGAAAACTTTTTGGTTTGATGTCTAATTTTCAAATTTCAGATAAAGTACAAAAAGCTTTTCTTGATAGAATATCGTATATAGATTATTTTTCTTCTTGTTTAGCATACGTTCCTGAGAAAAGACCTCATGAAGCTGGTAAACTTTCGATACAAGCGGTTGAGCATATTCTTAAACCTCGACTTTTTTTTCCTAATAAAGCTATTATTGATGAATCTTCTCATTTAACTAAATATACAGGTAAATTTTATTCTAATTATAGTATGGGGACTTCTTTTTCATTGGGGTATGTTGGGGATTTTTATATAGATTATGGATGCTTTTTGATGTTTTTGATGTTGTTCTTATGGGGAATAATTGTGGGAAAGATTTTCAAGAATCTTTTTGAAGGGGCTGCTAACAATGTATTGGCGATTGGCATAATGTCTATGTCTTTTCTGATATTATATAAGTTTGAAATTTCCATGTTGAAATTAGTGGGGAATGTTGTTGTATTTTGGATATTTTATCGAATTATGGAAATATTTGTATTTCCTCGAGTTGTTAAATACTACCAGGAAAATGAATAATAAGTTGATTTCTGTTTTTTATAGGAAAAAGCGAGAAGGTGTGAATAGTATTGAAACTGTATTTTCTATTATTGAAATAAGGATATGGTGTCATGTTAATCAATATCTTCCATATGAAGGGGCATCTCCACTTAATTTATTAAGGAATATTATATATGCATATAAGCATCGTTCCTTTATAAACCATATAACAGGTGATGCTCATTATATAGCTTTAGGGCTGGGGAGAAACACTGTCTTGACCGTTCACGATGTGCAATCGGCAATGCAAATCAATAATCCTCTGAAACGCTTATATGTCAAATTGTTTTGGTTTTGGCTGCCGGCTTTGATGGTAAGGCGTATCACTGTGATTTCAGAATTTACAAAAAACGAGCTTTCAAAAATCATTCCCTTTGCAAAGAATAAGATACTTGTCATACACAATGCGTTTAATCCGACAATAGGGTATGTAAAAAAAATAAGGGATAGCCGTCCTGTTATTCTTCACATGGGTACAAAGCCTAATAAAAATCTCGAACGTGTGGTAGAAGCGTTAAAGGGAATGGATTGCTTGTTGATCATTGTGGGTAAAATGAGCGAGAAACAATTGTTGTTATTGGAAAGTTCTACTATCGATTATGAAAACCATTATGATGTTGGCTATGAAGAGATAGTCCGATGTTATCAAAGATGTGATATAGTGAGTTTCCCTTCCGTTTATGAAGGATTTGGAGTGCCTGTATTGGAGGCAAATGCAGCTGGCAGACCGATTATTGCCGGAGATATTCCTGTATTGCATGAAGTGGCTAATGATGCAGCTTGTTTTGTAAATCCATATAGTGTTGATAGTATCAGAAGTGGCTTTGTCAAAGTGATAGAGCATGACGAATACAGGGAGGAATTGGTAGCAAATGGATTGAAGAATATAGAACGTTTTTCTCCAAAAGCAATTGCTGAAAAATACAACGAAGTTTATAAAGAATTGAGTGATGAGTAAAGTGTTGATTTTTATTGATTGGTTTGCTCCGGGATATAAGGCGGGAGGTCCGATTACATCCAATGTAAATATCGTGGAGCACCTGTCGGATAAATTGGATTTTTATGTAATAACAAGCAGTTTCGACTATCATGCAACGGCACCCTATAAAAATATTCAGGAAAATAAGTGGGTTGATTGGCAAGGAGCAAAGGTCATGTATATCAATCCGTCTTGTTTATTGTGGAAAGTCTTGAAAAAGGCTGTTGAGGAAGCTGCTTGCGATGTTTGGTACATCAATGGTATGTATTCACGGTATTATAGCCTATATCCGTTGTTGCTTGCGAAGATTCTAAAACCTAAGAAAGTGATCGTTTGTGCCAGAGGTATGTTGTCTCCTCATGCTTTGGCTGTAAAATCAGTAAGTAAAAAGATCTTTTTGACTTTAGCTAAGACTATAAATCTTTACAGGAATGTCATTTTTCACGCCACGAATGAAGAAGAGAAGGGATATATACAATCTGCTATATCTAAGAAAAACATTGTGGATGTAGCCGAAAATCTTCCCCGAAAGATGGACTTGCAGGCAAATGGATGTGTCAAGGTAAAGGGTGAGGTTCGATTAGTGAGTTTTGCACGTATATCGTCGGAGAAAAACACATTGTTTGCATTAAAAGCATTGAGAAAATGTAAAGAGAAAGTTGTGTATCATATCTATGGGCAGATAAATTCAGAAATCTATTGGCAGGAATGCCAAAAGGCAATAGCTGAATTGCCAACGAATGTTACTGTCGAATATAAAGGTTGTGTTTCTCCTCACGACATGCAGAAAATATACACCCATTATCATGCTCTGTATCTTCCTTCTACCGGTGAAAACTATGGTCATGCCATTTTAGAGAGTTTTATGAACGGATGTCCGGTTGTGATTAGTAACAAAACACCATGGCTGGGTTTGGAGAAAAAGAATATTGGCTGGGACTTGCCTTTGGATGAAAATCTATATGCATCGGTAATAGACCACCTTTCATGTGTGGACAATAATGAGTATTTGCAGATGAGAAGTTGTGTTCTGGCTTTTATCAGTGCATATCTCAGCAATGACGAAACCCGAAAGCGTTATCTGAATATGTTTCAATTATAATAAGAATGGTACAAACAGATCTTTCCAAGTATGATAATTCATGGTTCCATGTGGGTGGCGGACGATTGAAAGTTGTCACCTGGTATTTTATCAATGCTTTATTTTTGAATTGTAGTTGGAACCCGTCATCGGGGCTAAAGGTAAGGCTGCTACGGATTTTTGGAGCGAAAGTAGGCAAGGGAGTTGTAATCAAACCTTCGGTAAATGTCAAGTATCCATGGAATTTATCCATCGGTGATTACTCATGGATTGGAGAAAATGTATGGATAGACAATTTAGTTCAAGTAACCGTCGGTTCCAATGTCTGCATAAGCCAAGGGGCTATGTTGTTGTGTGGTAATCATAATTATAAAAGACAAACTTTCGATCTTATGGTAAAACCTATTGTTATTGAAGATGGTGCATGGGTCGGTGCGCGGTCCACTGTTTGTCCCGGAGTGACAATGCATTCACATAGTGTTCTTGCTGTCGGTTCCATAGCCTCTAAAGACTTAATGTCATATTCGATATATCGCGGGAATCCTGCGGTCAAAGTCGCAGAACGGGTAATGATTGAATCGTAAACAAACTCTTCACCTTCACCAAAAATTAATTCAATTTAATCTGATGAAAATATCAATAATCACTGCTACATGGAATAGCGGTGCAACTTTGCGTTACACAATGCGAAGTGTATTATCACAATCTTATCCGAATATAGAGCATATCATCGTGGATGGCGGTTCAACTGATGACACAATGGAAATTGTACATGAATTAGAATCTGAATATCAAGGCAAATTACGTTATATTAGCGGGAAAGACAAAGGATTGTACGATGCCATGAACAAGGGTATCGCAATGGCTACAGGCAACATCGTGGGCATACTCAATAGCGATGACTTTTACACTTCTTCCAATGTGTTGGCAGCAGTTGCAAAAGCAATGTCTGATACGGATTTAGATGCTGTTTACGGTGATATACATTATGTAAAAGACAGTGATCTGCAAACATGTGTCCGTTATTACTCTTCGAGACTTTTTCATCGCCGGTGGATGCGTCTAGGCTTTATGCCCGCCCATCCGAGTTTTTATTGCCGCAAGGAAATCTATGAGAAATACGGTGGATTTAATTTATCGTATAAAATTGCTGCTGATTTTGAATGTCTGCTGCGATTAATATTCGTTCATAAAATCCATCTTCGATACATTCCAATGGATTTTGTAACAATGCGTACAGGAGGTGCATCGACAAGCGGATTGTCCAGCCATAAACAGATTTTACGGGATCACCAACGGGCATTCAAAGATAATGGAATTTACAGTAATGTTTTGCTTGAATCGTTGAGATACATTTACAAAATATATGAGATCTTCGAAACTAAAGTTTCACGAAAATAATACATCACAAATTTGATATTTATATGAAGACAGCTTTAATTACCGGTATCACCGGACAGGATGGATCATATCTTGCTGAATTGCTTTTAGAAAAAGGATATGACGTGCATGGTACTATACGTCGTTCATCGGTAGACTACCGTGAGCGTATTGCACATTTGGAAGGACATCCTAACTTTCACCTCCACTATGCTGACTTGGGCGACTCGATGAGCATCTTACAGGTGGTGAAAAAAGTAAAGCCAAACGAAATATACAATCTCGCCGCACAGAGTCATGTACAGGTGTCGTTTGACTCCCCGGAGTTTACCGCAGATGTCGATGCCATCGGTGTACTACGCATTTTGGAAGCTGTGCGCCAGTGTGATCTGACTGATACCTGCCGTATTTATCAGGCTTCCACGTCAGAACTATACGGTAAGGTAGAGGAAGTGCCACAAAACGAGAAGACACCTTTCCATCCTTACAGCCCATATGCTGTGGCGAAACTCTATGGCTACTGGATTGTGAAAGAATACCGTGAAGCATATAACATGTTTTGCTGTTCGGGCATCCTGTTCAACCATGAGAGCGAACGACGTGGAGAGACTTTCGTGACACGCAAAATCACGCTGGCTGCCGCACGCATTTCACAGGGCAAGCAAGATTGCCTCTATTTGGGTAACTTGGACTCCCTGCGTGACTGGGGCTATGCCAAGGATTATGTGGAATGCATGTGGCTGATTCTTCAACATGACACCCCGGAGGATTTCGTGATTGCCACCGGCGTACAGCATACGGTGCGTGAATTTGCCACGCTTGCCTTCCGTTATGCGGGCATCGAACTTCGCTGGGAAGGAGAAGGCATACAAGAGAGAGGTATTGACGTGAAGACAGGGAAAACTGTAGTGGCGGTGAGCGAGGACTTCTACCGTCCGACGGATGTAGTCAACCTCTGGGGAGACCCGACCAAGGCAAAGAACGAGTTGGGATGGAATCCGCAGAGTACCTCCTTTGAGGAACTGGTGCGCATCATGGTGACGCACGATATGCAGAAAGTGGCAGCGGAACATGTTGCCAGCGTAATGCGGACGAACTTGGCTGAATATTTGGAGAAAGGAATCGTGAAATGATGGAGAAAGATGCGAAAATCTATGTGGCAGGACACCGGGGTATGGTTGGTTCTGCCATTGTCCGTGAACTGAGACGCCAGGGTTACACGAATATCATTACCCGTACACATAAGGAATTGGATTTGACCCGTCAAGAAGCGGTGGAAAAGTTCTTTGCGGAGGAGAAACCGGAATATGTGTTCCTTGCCGCAGCCAAAGTGGGCGGTATCGTAGCCAACCAGTCGGCATTGGCGGATTTTATGTATGAGAACATGATATTGGAAATGAACGTTATCCATGCGGCATGGCAGAACGGGTGCAAAAAACTGGAGTTTTTAGGTTCATCGTGTATTTATCCACGCATGGCACCCCAACCGATGCCGGAATCATGTTTGTTGACGTCGGAATTAGAAAAGACGAATGAGGCCTATGCTTTAGCTAAAATATCCGGTCTGAAATATTGTGAGTTTTTGAATCGGCAGTATGGTACAGATTTTATTAGCGTGATGCCGACCAATCTATATGGTCCCAATGATAACTACCATCCCGAACACAGCCACGTGTTACCAGCGCTTATCCGTCGTTTTCATGAGGCGAAGGAAGCAGGTCTGAAAGAAGTGGTCTGCTGGGGTGACGGAAGTCCGTTACGTGAGTTTCTCTATGTTGACGATCTCGCCAACCTATGCGTATTCCTGATGGATAACTACTCGGGGAATGAGACGGTAAATGCCGGAACAGGGAAAGAAATCACCATTAAAGCCCTCGCAGAATTGGTGGCTAAAGTTGCTGGTTTTGAAGGCTTAATCAGATGGGATACCTCACGTCCGAATGGCACACCCCGAAAGCTATTGGATGTATCGAAAGCGACTTCGTTCGGATGGACTTACAAGACAGAACTGGAAGAAGGCATACGCCTTTCTTACGAGGATTTCCTGAACAATCCCATGAGGGCGGAACGATAACATAGCTAATTACTGGAAGTTTTGAAAATCTAATCTTCCAACAGATTGAGGGATCCTGTCAAAACTCTCTTTTTTATTCTTAACTTATTGCATTTACTGAATCATTATCATGCAAATTATTTTATTATCCGGAGGTTCCGGAAAGCGGTTATGGCCTCTGTCAAACAATGCCCGGTCAAAACAGTTCATAAAGTTGCTCGATGCTCCCGATGGGCAAAAAGAGTCGATGTTGCAGCGTGTAGTTCGTCAATTGGGGGAATCAGATTTGAAGGGACATGTTACCATAGCCACCAGTATCTCGCAGGCTGATGTTATTGTCAATCAGTTGGGTGACCACATTGATGTGGTGACGGAACCGGAAAGACGTGATACATTTCCGGCCATTGCCTTAGCCGCTTCCTACTTAAAGTTTGAAAAATCGTGTGCCGACAATGAAGCCGTTGTTGTCATGCCCTGCGATCCTTTTACGGAAGCTGGATATTTCAAGGTTATAGAGCAGATGGTACATGCAGTGGATGACAATGTGGCCGAATTGGTTCTTATGGGGATTACCCCTACCTATCCATCTGCCAAATACGGCTATGTAGTGCCAAATGATGTGAAGTTGAAAGAAGGCATGTTTTCAGTTAAACGCTTCACGGAAAAGCCGGATGTGGCAACAGCTGAACAACTTATAGAAGAAAATGCGCTTTGGAATGGTGGGGTGTTCGCTTTCAGATTAGGATATATGATGGATATTGTATCACGATATATTGAAGCAGCGACATTTTCAGAAATTCGGGATAGGTATAGTGAATTTCCCAAAATAAGTTTTGATTATGAAGTTGCAGAGAAAGCCCAATCGGTGGCAGTCGTTCCTTTTTCCGGAGAATGGAAAGATTTAGGAACCTGGAATACCTTGACGGATGAATTGAAAATACAGACTGTAGGCAATGTAATTACAGATGGAGAAACCGGCCATACACATATTATTAATGAGTTGGACCTTCCTATCATGTGTATAGGGGCCGATAATTTAGTAATTGCCGCATCGAATGACGGTATTCTGGTTTCTGATAAAAGCCAAAGTGAAAATATCAAGAAATATGCTGACCAATTGCAATGCCGACCTATGTTTGAAGAAAGACGCTGGGGTGAATATAAGATAATCCATAATATTCAATGTCCGGACGGTTTTCAATCTTTGACCAAGCAATTGATTGTTAAAGCTGGGAAAAGCATCACATATCAATCCCATCATCTGCGGAAAGAGATATGGACTGTTGTTGACGGAGAAGGGATGTTGGTCGTGGAAGGGAGTGTATCCACGCTTAAACGGGGAGATACAGTTTGTATTTCCCAAGATTTACGACATGGTCTGAAAGCAAAGAGCGACCTGGTATTGATAGAGATACAAATAGGAAAACCTCTTCTTGAAGAAGATGTGGAACGGTTTGATTGGGAGTGGTAAAAGCTATTTGTGTTATCCAAAATCTCTTCACAATTAAAAGTTTTTTAATGGAACCATAAATATACAACGATGAGTGCAAATAAATTACAACCCAATTCAACCGATTTTTCGGATGATTACAAAGAAGTGGATTACAACCATGAAGATTACGAAAGTATCAAGAACTATATGCAATCTCAAGGTGGAGAGTGCTCTGTGAAAAATATCAAGAAATGCTCCGGTGCTCATCCTCTGAGGATTTATCCGGTTTTATTTCGGATGGAAAAGGAAAACGAACTTGAAGTGATTGAGCAGACATTGTTTGGAGCACCTCTTCAAGTCCGTTTGAAAAAATAAAGAGGTTGTTGAGTCAGTTGACCCCAAAAGGCAAGAGAATCATCAACAGCTCCGGTCGTTTTATATCCAGTAGAGTCGGTACCTTGGATGCAGTGAAGTTTTTTAGCGGCATTAGAGTACAGTCCGACGAGAATATCGGAAAGGTATCATGCAGGACAAAAGAATAGCCTGCCTACGCAAGACAGGCTTCTTGACTTAATTGTATTGTTAATTGGATTATAGGATATATGTGCTTGAGATTCAAGATATTTATCGGTTATCTTGTCCTTATTGTCTTTTTGGTTTTCACCATTTATTCATTCAGGAAAGAACAGATGATCCGGAGCCGGCTGCAAGATGGTGAAAAGGAACTTCTTCATGTCCGTCGATTGGCTGAACAGACCTATGCCAGCCTGCTTGAACTGTCCACGCAAAGTGAAACAGTTTCTGTATGGGATGAAGAAGATTTCCTAGCCTATCGGAACAAACGCCGTGAAGTATGCCTTCATCTGAAGGAAATGCAAGGCTATATCCAATCCTCCAGGGGACAGGCCCGCATCGATTCGCTCTGCACCCTGTTGGTACAGAAGGAAAATCTGCTGGATACCGTCATGCAAACCTTTGACCGTCTGCAGGAGGTCAGCGAATTCATCAACCGGAAGATCCCCCTGATTGTCTCCAATGTACATGACGGTACCGAGGATCAAGACGCAGTTTGTCCGACAGATTCCATGGAAACAGATTCGAAAGTGAAGAAGACCTTTTGGGTTAGGCTGTTCGGCAAAAGAGACCGGAAATCAGCTTATTTTGAACAGTGGGAACAAAGACAGAAATCTGCCGTATTGAATCAGCAAAGAGCAAAGGCTGCGGGCATGCTACATTCCCTGAAAAAAGAGGTGTTCGCCCATCAGGAAAGAAAGAAGGAAGAGCTGCTTTCCCAAATGGACAACCTGTATCTGAACAACCTCAAACTTAACAGACGTCTACATTGTATCATCAAGAATTTTGAAAAGGAAGAAACCTCTCGTCTGGAGAACCGTTATAAACAATTTGTAGCAGAACGTGACGAATCGTTTCATTTGCTGTCCTTGCTTGCAATCTCCATATTTCTGCTGTCCGTCATCCTTTATCTGATAGTCCACCGTGACTTGAAGCACAAGTACAGGTACCAATGTGAACTGGAAACTTCCAACCGGGAAAAACAGGAATTATTACAGTCCAGGCAGAATATGATGCAATCCATTGCACATGACCTGCGTTCTCCCCTTGCCACTATCAGCGGTTCACTTGAATTGTATGAGAAGGCTGAGGAAACAGACCGAACCGGACATATAGACAATATTCGTTATGCATCGGGATACATGCTTTCCTTGGTTGATACCCTGATGGAATATTACCAGCTTGATACCGGTCTGTTGCATCTGCATCCTTCCATTTTCCATCTGGAAACCTTTTTCTGTGAAATAGCCGACAGCCATATTCCTGCAGCCCGGAAAAAGGATATTCGCCTTTTCACTTCCTTTACCGGCATGGATTCCGTTGCAGTTGGAGACAAACGCTATCTCCAGCAGATTGTAAACAACTTGCTGTCCAATGCCGTCAAGTTTACCGAGAAAGGGACTGTCAGACTGAGAGCGGAATTCGGGAATGAGCGGTTGTCTTTTGAGGTTGAAGACACCGGCATCGGAATTCACGAGGAAGACCTTGGAAGAATATTTACAGCTTTCGAGCAGTTGGAAAACAGTCCTAGCGAATCGGGATTTGGTTTGGGACTTGCTATCGTATCCCGGTTGGTATCGGAAATGAAAGGTGACATTCAGGTGGAAAGCAAGCCTGGAAAAGGTAGCCGATTTACCGTCCGGATACCGTTATCCGCTGGTTTTGAATCGTTCCGGATACAAGACAAACGTATATCAGACAGTCTGTCACTGAATAACCTGCACGTTCTTCTGATGGATGATGACCCGAGGCAATTGGGCATTGCCAGGGAAATGTTCCGTCAATGCCATGCGGCATGTGATTGCTGTATGGACAGCCGCGGTCTGATAGCCTTGTTGAGGGAGAAAGACTATGATGTTTTGTTGACAGATATACAGATGCCTGAAATGAACGGCTATGCAGTCCTGGAACTGTTACGCTCATCCAACATACCCCAGGGAGCCAATATTCCTGTAATTGCACTGACTGCACGCATGGATGATGAAAAAGAATACCTGCGACGTGGCTTTTCCGCTTGCATCCGTAAGCCGTTTTCAAAGGAAAGCCTTGCTCATGGAGTAACAGCTGTCGTTGGTACGGCAAGGGGCAGTGAGTGGAAACCGGATTTTTCCCTAATTCTTGCAGGTGAGGAAAACCGACAGGAAATGCTGGCTGTTTTTGTCATGGAAAGCCGTAAAGACCTACGTGAGTTGCATGCTGCCATGCAGGAAAACAACCGTTCCGTCATTTGGGAGATTCTGCACAAGAATCTGCCACTTTGGGAAACTGTCCGCTTGGATTATCCAATGGACAGGCTCCGACAGATAGTTGTGTGTAGTCCAGAGGAATGGAAGGATGATGACCTGATGCAGATTGATGAAATAGAACGGGCTGCAGAAAGGCTTGTTGAATATGCAGAACGTTCAATGTTGGAACTATGAAAAGGAATATCCTGATAATAGAAGATGATGTGGTCTTCGGCCGTAGTATGGGTAACTGGCTGAAGAAAAACCATATGGACAGTGTTTGTGTAACAAGGCTGTCAGTGGCCAGGAAGGAACTCCTCAGCAAGGAATATGATTTGGTGCTAGCTGATCTGCGCCTGCCGGACGGGAACAGCACGGAACTGCTCAGGTGGATGAATGAAGAACGCCTGGTGGTACCTTTTCTGATTCTTACTAACTACGGACAGGTGGAAAATGCGGTCGAAGCCATGCAGCTTGGAGCGTTCCATTATCTATGCAAGCCGGTACATCCGGATATATTGCTGGAAACCATTGACAAAGTCTTCGTTTATGTAAAACACGACGTGAATGAATTTTATCGGGGCGAGAGTGACAAGGCCCGTGAAATGTATCGGCAGATAGGTCTGGTAGCTTTGCCGGATATTTCCGTACTTATACGGGGTGCGTCTGGAACCGGCAAGGAGCACATTGCACGTGAGTTGCACGAACAAAGCCGCAGAAGGAACAAACCTTATGTCCCGGTAGATTGCGGTGCCATATCGGAAGAACTGGCAGCGTCTGAGTTCTTCGGACACCGGAAAGGTTCTTTTACAGGTGCGACAAGTGATAAGACAGGCTTGTTTCAGGAGGCAGATGGAGGCACTCTTTTTCTGGATGAGATAGGGAATCTTTCTACCAAGACCCAGATGCTTCTTTTGCGTGCTTTACAGGAAAAACGTTACAAGCCGGTAGGTTCAACCAAGGAACGCAGTTTTGACATCCGTCTGTTGGCTGCGACCAATGAGAATCTGGAAAAAGCCATTCATGAAAGACGTTTCCGGGAAGACTTGTTCCACCGACTGAATGAGTTTACCATTGAAGTTCCCTTGTTGTCCGAATGCAGAGACGACATCTTACCTTTAGCCGGTTTCTTTCTGGAACGTTTTACAAAGGAATACCGACTGCCGACCAAAAGTTTTGACCACTCGGCTGTTGATTCAATGCGGCAATACCATTGGCCCGGCAATATACGTGAACTGAAAAATGCAGTACGTCGTGCTCTACTGCTTTCGGGAAACGGCAGCATTACTGCAAAGCATCTCAATCTGAATAGCCGGATGGAGTCTGATGACCAATCAGTACTATCCAATGAAGAAAAGGAACGCAAGCTTCTGCTTGAAATGTTGGAAAAGACAGGCAATAATCGGACGAAAACCGCCAAGATGCTTGATATGAGTCGGACGGCTCTATATGAGAAGTTACGTAAATATGGAATTATATAAACAGGACAGGTATCTCGATTACGATTCGTATCCAGATTCTGCCAGCTGTTCGACCTTAACTATTCATTAACCCTATAAAGAGAAAGTTGTATGTTGTGGAAAATTGGTTTAGCCCTATTGGGGATTGTTGTATTGACTTTGGTGGTTATGGTATTCAAACTGGCAAAGATGGATGCCAAGGATGAAGTGAGTGACATAGAGAAGTTATCGAAAAAAATGACAGGATCATTGTGTCTGTTTTGTCTTGCTGGCTGTATCCGGCGTGATGACAACAAAAACCACAACAAAAGCCGTTGGAATTAAGTCCAGCGGCTTTTGTTGTTATAGGTTTGTGATTTTAATTTTTAACAAGGAAAGGTATCAGTCTGTCCATTTCGTTTATATGTTATTCAGCTTCTTGGTTTGACTTATCTATTCCCAGCCGTTCGCACAGTTCGGGGTCATTCATGATTCGTTCCATTTCCTCGTTGATGATGGCTTGGGCATCCGCCTTGATCTGGTCGTAATTGCGCTGAATCTGCTCAAGCATAATGTCATTTCCCTCTTTATCCTTGAAGGAGTTGATAACCGGTATTCTCTTGTATGCCTTTTCTTCGGCACTCACTTTGGCATGGTCCACAATAATTTCCGCATGGAAAATCTTCTGGTCAATTTTCTCCCCGAAATTGTCCGATACAGAACCTACAAAGGAACCTTGTGACAGGTTGGAAATCTTGGAAGCCGGAATCAGGGAATCCAGTTGGGTATTGATGGAGGTGGAAACATCCTGGCGGTTGATGGAAACGGACTGCCGTTTCTGAAGAATCTTTCCGAAACGTTCCGAAAGCGTCTTGGCCGTTTCACCGACTACCTGTCCGCTGAAAATGTTGCCGACCGTATTTTGGATAACCTTGCTTTCCTTCTCACCATAGTCTCGGTTCAATTGGGAAAAGTCCTGGAATCCCAGACAGACCGCCACCTTATTGGATCGTGCCGTTGCAATCAGGTTGTCCAGTCCACGGAAATAGATGGTGGGCAGCTCGTCGATGATGACTGTACTTTTAAGCTGTCCCTTCTTGTTGATGAGTTTCACGATGCGCGAATTGTAGAGGCCCAATGCAGCGGAATAGATGTTCTGACGGTCCGGATTATTGCCCACACACAAAATTTTAGGTTCTGCCGGATTGTTGATATCCAATGAAAAATCATTACCGGTCATCACCCAATAAAGCTGCGGGGAAATCATCCGGGTGAGCGGGATTTTCGCAGAAGCTATCTGGCCCTGCAACTGATCTTGAGCTCCTGATTTCCAGGCATCCATGAAAGGAGAAAGATAGTTCTCCAGCTCCGGATAGGAGGTCAATATGGTAAACAAGTCGGAATAAGGCTTGTTCAGCAGTTCCACGGCATGAGGGAAGCTGCAGTAGATACCGTTCTTGTAAATTTTGAGATACCAAATGATGGCTGCCAACAGGATAATCGGTGATTCTACAAAGAAGTCTCCCTGTTTTTCAATATCGGGTAAGTCGGGGGCATTGCTGCCCCGTTCTCCCCTAAGAACCGTACGTGAGAGTTTCCCCTCATACGGCTCAAGCAACTCAATATTTCTATTTGTTGTTAGAAATCGGCTCATACTTTCAACATTTTCGTTTATTTCGCTTGTAGCAGTTGTTGTGGACAAGTTGCCGTACAATCGAACCACCAACAGATATTTCGTTGACGTTCCATGCTTTTGTACAATCTATTTCCTTGCCACATAACGGACAAATCCGGTTCTGCTTGTTCCATAAATATAAGAGAGACTTACGTCCTTTGAGAGATTCCAGCATTTGCTGCTCCTTTCGCTGAAAGAAATAATCATCGTATTCAGGGTCGAAAGGATTTGCTTCACCCTTGACTTGTTTGTACGGAGTATAATGTATATCCGACAACCTTTTAAGAGTCAGGTAGTTCACTTTCTTGCCCTTTGATTCATATTTCCACGCAAATGTCCATTTACGTCCCCGAATTTCATGCCAATACTTGTCCGCAACCCAAGATTTGCGTTTCTTTGGGTGGCGGCGTAAAGCCCATTTCTTCGTGAGATTGTAAATGTGATTGTCGCAACCGTGAAAAGCATCGGTCGATGCACCGTACCGATAGTAGTTACCCCAACCTGTTATTACAGGATTGAGCATTCGTATCAGCGATTCCTGCTTACACATTTTATGTCCTTTAACTATGTCACCGATTTTTGCCTTGAAGCGTTTCTGTGCATCTTTGGACGGTGATGTGTATAGCTTTTTGCCGAACTTCCTCACATTGAAGCCCAAGAAATCAAATCCATCATATATGTTCGTGATGGTAGTTTTCTCTTCTGATAAGGTAAGACCTCTTTCTTTGAGAAATTCTATCACAATAGGTTTGACCTCTTTTTCCAATAATTCCTTATCTCGACCTGTGATTATAAAGTCATCAGCATATCTAATAAGATTCACTTTGTAGTGGAATGTCTTATAGTTGATGAAACGTCTTTTGAATCTTTCAGCCAAGAGTGGTTGAAGTCCGTCAAGTGCCATATTTGCAAGTGTCGGTGATATGATACCTCCTTGTGGTGTACCCTCTTCTGTCGGGAACAGTTTACCATTGAATACAGCTCCACTTTTCAGCCATTTTCTGAGTATTGTTTTATCCATAGGGATATTTTCAATAAGCCAGTCGTGACTGATGTGGTCGAAGCAACCCTTAATATCTCCCTCCAAAATCCATTCGGGGGAATGCTGGCGATTTAGAACCGTATCAATCTGACGAATTGCGTCCATTGTCCTGCGCTTCTTTCGGAAGCCGTAAGAAAAACGGTCGCCTGTCGTTTCGGCTATCGGTTCCAATGCCATGAGATATAATGCTTGCATCGCCCTGTCTTTCATGGTCGGTATTCCCAACGGTCGGAGTTTACCGTTCTTTTTCTTGATGTGAACCCTACGGAGCGGCTGTGGATGGTAGCCACGACGTCTAAGTTCACCGATTGCTTTGTACTTGCGCTTGGGAGAGTCCCAAAGCTGTTTATCTACTCCAGACGTATTCTTCCCTTTGTTGGAAGTAACCCTCTTTACTGCCAATGCCTTGGCGTAAAAAGAGTGAGTAAGCATCCACTGCAAGGTTTTCACCTTGTTATGTCTGCCTTCTTTCTGAGCCTTTACAATACGCGCTTGTAGCTTTCGGACATAGGTTTCACACTTAGACCAGTTCATACCGTCCCAAGTCAGATTCCTGCTGTCAGCAGGCGCACACGATGTTTTAATCTCGTTCATTTGCTTTCCTCCTTTTGAAAGTTCTAAAAGTTATCTTGTAAAGAGTTACCATATACGGAAGTCTGCCCACTTTCGTGTCGGATGATGTTACCCTCATTAACTCGTGATGTTGGTTCAATCCGTATCCTCCCCATTACAGGGCGGCATTCGCTTTCTCCGTTATCTCATACCTGCACCCCATTCGGCTTGCCTTGCGGTTCGCTTACTCGC
>OIXG01000484.1_pt1 | contig 48667 bp, 42 predicted proteins | sample 1587731 | NCBI WGS metagenome assembly OIXG01 (sample SAMEA3888908, study PRJEB22519) | human gut metagenome | biome: human gut; feature: human-associated habitat; material: faeces | place: Denmark | collected 2010 | reverse complement strand
TATGAGATAAAAACTTATCTCATTCTCAATCACTTATAAAAAATACGTACTTTCTTGTCCGAAAAACCGCATCTTGCCGGAACCACCCGCCACAAAAAAGCGAAGGGAATTAGTGGCTACAACATTCCCTTCGCTCTTCAAAATAATACAACTAAATTTCCCTATACCATTACCATATATGATAGTTTATATCCGGCTGATTTTCCGCGTAAGCCTTGGCCACATCTCTTGCCGCTTTAAGAGCCTGTAATTCCATCTGATGTCGGCGTTCAAGAGCTTGTTGCTCTTTTTGCCGTTCGTATGCAATTGCTTCATCTTCCTTTTTCCGTTCATACTCTATCTCGGATTTCACAGCATTTCCGACTTTGTTGATAAAAGCCTGTACTTGGGCATAGTTGGAAGCGTCGGGAGAGATTCCTGTCAATTTTGAAACCACGGCTTCCGCGTTTTCCGGAGTCGGATTGGCAGCCCATGCAGCTTCTGCCTCGCTCAGCAATTGCGTGCATTTATTGTCGGAATATTTTTGATAAATCGCTTGCGCTTTCTCAATTGCTTCCGTATAGACATTGCATTCCGATGGAATTGTCAGCAATATATAAAGTGCTTCCTCGTAATTGCCGGTGGCAGCCAAAGTTTCTGCTTGCGCCAACAAGGCCATGCCTTTTGCATTATAATAGTCGATGATTTTGATGCTTGCAGACTTAATCATCTCCACAACAGCCTTGTTGTCGGCCGACAAGCGTTTCAAGGCATTTGCCAACGCCCTCTCCTCGTTTTTCCCAACGCCTTTGAGTTCGATCATAGCGCTTGCAAATTCAATTCCGTCGACACCGTCGCCAATCCCGAACGAAATCTCGTATTTGCAAACCACCTGTGTTGGAGCCGTGTTGAGCACTTCTTTTCCCAATTCTGAAACTGCGGCCGTCAGCACGAAACGTGAATCGCCATAATCGCTTAAAACGTCATTCCGCGAAAGCATGGTGCGCAAACGCCCTTCCAGCAAACGGCAATTATTGTCCGACAATCCGGCAATCGTTTTCGGCATATAGGGCGTGATGCCAATGCGCGAAATGATGTCTCGCTCTGCGACCTTATAATTCAATTGAGAAGAAACATCTTTGCTCGACTGCGCGATTGCTTGCCCCGCAACGGACAAGGCGAGAAATGTTGCCAACAGTATTTTTCGCATGGCTATTTTCCTCCTATGATAATTCCTGCCATTCCCAATCCGCGCATGGTCAGTTTGCAATCAATGCCCATCGAGCGTAAATATCGATACAAGCCGCGAGCCCAATAGCGAGTGTCGACTGCGCGTCCGTTTTCGTCATTCAAGGGGATGCGCACCTGATCGAAATTCATCATGTTTTCGGTTGCGTCGACAAGGTTGTACACGCCGCTCACGGTATTCTCAGAAACCCAATCTTCAATGACATCCATCAGCATGTCGCCATTTTCCATCTCGCTTTCCAAATTGACGGGGCTGTCGTCCCAAACTCTTACTGTCAATGCCACTTCACGGCCTTTTTCCGCCATGTCTGTGAAATACGTCATCAAGTGATTGTTGAAATCATCAATATGCATTTGGACAGCCTCTTGAAGCAACAATGCCAATTCGGAAGTCATCGAAGGTTGCCCTGTACCCGTTGCTCCGGCTATCTGCTTGTTGGTGTAGGCGTCAAACCCTTCCAAAGTGAATGTGACAGAACGGCGCGGCCCTGTATGGTTCACGTTCCAAGAAACTTCAATGATAATATCGCTTTTGGCTTGTTTCTTTATCCTGTCGTAAGGCGTTTCCGACAATTCCGCGCCCGTGCTGCTCATCAGCATCATTTCTTCAGCAGAAGATGTTTTCAACGATGCCAAAGTTTGTTTCAACGACTTGCAAGGAAAGCCGCGTTCCTGCATCATGTTATTGAGCTGGGTTATGACTGATCCCAATTCGTTGCTATTGAGAAAAGCCGCATCGTAGTCGGCTACCGTTTCTACTTCGCCTTGGCTTTCAAACTGTTTGACAAACCCATTGTCATTACACCACGTGAGGCTTGGCACAATCATCAAAGTCGGTTTTTTAGCTTGCGAAAATGCTGCCGACACGGCGAATAAGCAAGCTGCCAATAGCATTATTTTTTTCATCGATTCTTGCTTTAAATCTAAAATAAAAAGTCCAACGATTTAATTATCCCGTCTTTCTCCAATCGCTCGCGCAAAGCAGAATAGGAAATCATCACCAGCATGCCGACCTTGTATTCCTTTTTCGAAATTTTGATCACGCTGCCCGGTTCCGGCATCCCCTTGTTGGTCAACTGCACATATTGCAGATAATCGCCCTCATTGAAAAACTTGTCAAAATAGTCCTTATGCGCTTCATACCCTTCCGGCACAAGCGCGTCTTTTCCGGTCGAACGATTGTCGAATGCAGGATAGCCCTTGAACAAAATCCCGTGCACGGCATTCTTCATGCAAACGTCGCGTGTCACTTTTTCTTTCTTTCCATAGCTCCAAACGCGAACGATGCATTTCGAATCGTCTTGCGCCATCGAGCCATTATAGGATTCCAATTCATAACGGTAGGTATCCTCTTTTTTGTCCTTTGCGTCGACAACGGCGCAAAGGACAAACATCAAGGATACGATTAAGAATAGTCTCTTCATTCGTAACAGGTTTTACTTACATTCGTATATCCGCGGCATTACTTCGTTTGGCGAATCATCATGCCGTCCATGAATTTGCTTGCTTTGCCGTCGAATGTGGTGAACTGCAACGAAGCCGCTGCTGCATCATCCTCTTTGCCGTCGGAAGCCACTCCTTCTATCTTTTCGCCGGCTTTGTAGCGATTGTCCCAGATTTTGCCTTTTTCAGCCTTCACGCTGCCCACTTTTTTCATTTCAGTGGTTCCGTCTTCTTTCATAATCAACTCGATCACGTCGAATTTATCGCCGCCCTCGATTCCTTCTTTCATTCCGACGTATGCCGTAACTTTCCCGTCTTGGATCATGATGGGAGAAAGTGTTTTGAATACATCGTATTCTTTTTGAAGTTTCTCAACGGCGCCATCGATGGCACGGACAGTGGCGCGGTCGATTGCTTTCGCGTCCTCATCGGGATTCAAAGAAATCTTCAACGAAGCGGGGGTGAAATCACTCGTCTTGCCTACATATTTCAATTTGAAATCTGCGGAATTGTGGAATTCCGTCAAATCAGTCGCCTTCCAATAAGTCGTTTCAAACTTGTCTTGCAATTCTTTTGTCCATTCCAATTGGAACAAGAACGTATTAGTCCGTACGAAATAGCCTTTCATTGCTTTGGCAGCAACCGTAGTTGCAGCACCGGCGACAGCCGAAATAGTGCCACCTACGCCACCGAGCATCCCGCCCACTTTATTGGCAGTCGCACCTATAATTTCTATGACTTCTTCTGCGCTCAAATAATTAAAGACACTTACCATTACAAACGTGTTTGGTATCAACTCCATTGATGCCGCATCCATGATTTTGTTCAAGCCGCCCAGCGTCTCTTCCGCGGCAGCAGCCTCTTGTGCGCTTGCGTCGTACAATCCACGTTCGCTAATCAAGTCATAATTGAAAAACGATCCGTCTTTGTCCACGGTGGATTCGTTATACCATTTTCCTACCAATTGGTTGGCAATGTGATTTTCGTTGAGCCATTTTTGCAATTTGGCTGCCACTTCGTTTTCGTCGATTCCGCCAACGACACCGCCGGTTGCTTCAGAAGCGGCGGAAGATGCCAATTTCCCGATTTTTTTCTTCTTTTTCCCCGATTGGTCTTCCATCGCGGCAATTTCTTCGGGTGTCACCGTGATTGCGTTCAAATCAATGACGCGTTGCTCCAAATTGTGATCATCGTATTTGTCGGGCACCGGCGCAGCCAAAAACGATTTCTCCACTTGCGCTTTTGCCGCCGCTTTTTCCGTCGAAGCGGCAAACTCCGGATTCAACGCCATAATAGAATAAATAGAACTTCTGCGATATTTCACTTCGCTTGCATAAACAGACGTGGCTGCGATAAGGCAGACACATACGGATAAAAATAGCTTTTTCATTGTATAAAATTTAGAATGTCATAAAAATCAAATAATCCAAGGGCATTTTATAATGCCAATATTATTTTACTCCTTATGTTAAGTTTGTAATAATTCAATAATTACGTCTCAAATGCTTGATCTGCATATCATCTTCTTTCTCATGAAGATACATGCCGATATAACAAAACATAATTTTGGCAAATGTATAACAGATTTTACGATTTACCCCCCCCAAATGTTAATTTTTAATAACAAAATAAAAGGTATTAGTTAAAAATATTTATGAGAAGGGACTAATTTGGATCAGTCTATTTTTGAGGACTCACATATAAGTTGGCAATGCAGAGGAGACGTTAATTCCGGATTTGCCATTTGCTGGCGTTCAACAAAAAGGCAGTGTGTCATAATTGCAAACTGCTGCGTTATTATCGGGATTCGGGCTAAGTCGATTATGAAAGGAAGTCCTTATTGTACTTGCTCTCAAATCCTTGTATTTACATGCTGAAAGGGCTGAGCCAAAATTTGCTATTTTGACACAGCCCTTTCACTGTTTATTCGAGCCTCTTGTCGGATTCGAACCAACGACCCCGAGATTACAAATCACGTGCTCTGGCCAACTGAGCTAAAGAGGCAAAAATGGGCAAGCTGGCTATATCGCGCCGCTACAACCTACTACCCTTGCTTCGGTCAAGACCTGGGGGAGTTCGCAGGGAGCTGGCCGTATAGGACTTACCCGGGTGCAAAGGTAGCAACTTTTTCCGAACTCCGCCAAAAAAGCGCAAAAATATCTTTTCCATTCGGCAATTGCCACTTTCGACAGGTGAAATCCGATTGCAATTCTGCAACCATCCACTTCAATTTGACTACCTTTGCAAACCTTTAATATAGCCTGTATGAAAAAACATGCCTTCAAAGAGTGGATGATTGCCGTGCGGCCATGGTCGTTTCCGGCATCTGCCATGCCCGTTATCGCTACATTGGGCTATTTGTTTGCCCGTCACGACAATGCGGATTGGGTCAATGGCATCTGGGCATTGCTTAACATCATCGTGTTTCATGCAGCCGGCAACACGTGGAGCGATTATTTCGATTATCGCCGGCGTGTCGACGCCCACGACACCTATGGTGTGCACACGCTGACAACCGGCATGTTCACGCCAAAAGAAATTTGGTGGCTTTCCATCGGGCTTTTGGCTGCGGCTCTCATTGCCGGTGTCGGATTGTGGCTGCGCACAGGCATGCCGTTGCTCTACATCGGAATCGGCGGTCTGGCTTGCTCCGTGCTGTATCCGTTCTTGAAATATCATGCTTTCGGCGACTTCGTGATATTCATCGCCTATGCGTTGCTGCCCACCATGGGGACAGTCTATGCCACAACGCTTCTGATCGATTGGCAAGTGCTTTGCTTGGCTGTGCCGGTGGGGTTGATCACCGTGGCCATACTGCATTGCAACAACACGCGCGACATGCATACCGACCGCCGAGCCCGCATCCGCACCATCGCGATGAACATCGGCGGGCGCGCTTCTGTCGCGCTCTACTGTTTCGAAGTCATATTTCCGTTCTTTTGGATTAGCGGTTGCGTCGCTGTCGGGATGCTGCCTGCATGGTGCTTGATTGCATGGGCGGCATTTTTCCCTGCCTTGCAAAATGCGCGCAAAGCCGTCGGCTTCCTGAAAGACGGTTCTTCCGCCATCGCCAACTTGGACGAAGCTACGGCAAAACTCCAATTGATGTTCAGCTTGTTGCTGTTTGCAAGTTTCATAATTAGTGGGATAATGCCATGAAGAAGTTGATTTTTACACTCGCTATTGCCGCCGTGCTGTGGACTGTGATGTTCTCGCCGTGGACATCGCCTTGCGTTAATTTTTGGTGGATGATGACCGGCTCGGCAGTCGCGCTCTGCGCCCTTTCCACTGCGTTCAATCGCGGTTGGTGGCGGCAAATTCGTTGGAGCGCTTCCAATGTTGTGCTCGGAGTGGCAATTGCCGCCGCGTTGTGGGGAATATTCTGGATCGGCGACAAGGCTTCGGCGTGGCTGTTCGACTTCGCTCGCCCGCAAGTGGATGCCATATATGGCATGAAAGAAGGAGAATCGCCGTGGCTGCTCACGGCGTTGATGCTTCTGATCATCGGTCCTGCCGAAGAAATCTATTGGCGCGGCTATGTGCAGCAAACCTTGTCGAAACGTTGGGGCGCGAATGCCGGATTTGTCGCGGCCACGTTGCTCTATGCCTTGGTTCATGCCGGCTCGTGCAATTTCATGCTTACAGCGGCTGCGCTGACTGCCGGCATCGTTTGGGGTGCGCTCTATCGCTTTTTCCCCGAACGTTTTTCGGCAATCATTCTTTCCCACTCCATTTGGGACGTGGCAGTTTTCATCTGGTTCCCGATATAATGCCTGTCAAATGGCATGGTTGCGCCAACGGTTGCTTCGCAAATAACCGGCGCAAAGCAAAAGCATTGTCGTGCCGTAAACGGTTTCGGAGCTCCATGCCCAAGCCACATCGACCCGCATTTCAAAAATCGTCACCGTGATATATGCCATATAGACCACCAAAGCCGCTATTTCAAGCAAAAACGCCGCTTTCGTTTTGCCTGTTCCCGAAACGCTTTGGAAAAAGATGTTTGAAGGAATCAGCACAATATAGGAGAAGCACATGACCCATACGGATGCCACGGAAGCGTCGCGCAACGCCGGAATGTCGGTGTAAATGGAAATAAACGGATGGGGCCACGCCGCAAGCACGACGACCAATGGCACTAAAATGGCATAAGCAAGCAAGATGCATCGCCGTATCGCTTTGCGCACATCGTCGGCCTGTCCTGCTCCAATCATGTTGCTGACTATCGAGCTGCATGCCGACGCAAACGCGATGACTATCATGAAGAGGAAGCCCGACAAGCTGCGCACGATGTTTGTGACAGCCAATTCGCGTTCGCCCAAATGCTCGATGTAGACAAAGAAAATAAACCAAGTGGAAATCGACAGGAAGTTTTGAATCATCACCCACAACGAAACGTGCAGGATGCGCCGCAATTCGCGAAAATTCACACGGCTCATGACGTTCAAACCGTAAGCACGATAGTTGATGCGCTGCCTTGTGTACACGATGAAAAACACCAACGACACCAATTCCGACAACGACGACCCTATGGCTGCGCCGGCGATGCCAAGCGCCGGAAAGCCCAATTTGCCGAAAACAAGCACGTAGTTGAACACCACGTTCGACAGCACCATGACAATCGAATTGAGCGTCAGCGTCTTCGTATGCGTCGTTCCCACGAAGAAGGCGCGAAACATGCCGGCGGCAAAAGCAAAGAAAAAGCCATAGACGCGCCACACCAAATAGTCCTCCGCCTTTTCAAGCACGTGCGGCGAAGAAATCATCAGCGACAAGATGCCATCGGCAAACACTTGGACGACGACAAACAAGGCTGCGGCCAACGCCATCAAGAAGAACAATCCCTGATAAAAAATCTGGCCGATGGACTGCAAATTGCCTTCGCCATTCCGACGCGCAATCAAAATTTGCGCGCCGATGCAGAAGCCGTGTCCCGCCATGAAAAAGACCATGTAGAACACGCCTGCTATTGCCGAAGCGCCAAGTTCCACTTCCCCGACACGTCCCATAAATGCCGTGTCTGTCAGTCCTATCAATTGCTCCATGACAAGGCTGATCAGGATTGGATAGGCAATCGTCCAAATCCGTTTGTAGCCAAATTCCGTTTTCATACGCTGTCCTAAAAATGTACAAAAGAGGTGCAAAATTAGCTATTCCGGCAGAATCTTGCAACGATTTGCAGAATGGGCAGATAAGCGACAAGCCATGCCGTTTTCCGAACAATGCCCCTGTCGAATTATTTGAAAATTCGTCGGCAAAAGACACATTTCTATGCGTTTTATAGTAACTTTGTAATTGTCTAAACAAGCGAAATTGCTTTTCGCTGTTGCAAATACAGACTATGATAGAGGAACTTAAACGACGAATAGTCGAAGGCGGGTCAATCACGCCAAAAGAGGCTGAAGCATTGGCTTCCGTGCCGGAGCGCGATGCGCTCTGCGATGCCGCCGACGAAATACGCCGCCATTTCTGCGGCAACGAAATCGACACTTGCTCCATCGCCAATGCCCGTTCCGGGAAATGCGGCGAAGATTGCAAATGGTGTGCGCAATCGAAACATTTTTCAACCGGAGTCAAGGAATATGAACGCATCGGCACGACGCAATTGGTCCAATTGGCGCAAGGATACGACCGCATCGGCGTAAACAGATTCTCTTTGGTGACAAGCGGACGCAAGGTTGCCCCAAAAGACGCAGCGGCGTTTTGCGACAACTACAAATTGCTCGCCAAGGAAACAACCCTTTCGCTTTGCGCATCAATGGGATTGGTCGACGAAGATACGCTTCGTGCGCTAAAAGCCGCCGGCGTGTCGCGCTACCACTGCAACATGGAAACCTCGTCGGAATTTTTCCCTTCTCTCTGCACCACGCATACGCCCGACGACAAGCGCCGTGTGATTCGGGCGGCACGGGCGGCCGGAATGACGGTGTGCAGCGGCGGAATAATCGGAATGGGAGAAACCATGAGCGACCGGATTCAAATGGCATTCGAATTGCGCGCGCTCGAAGTGGATTCCGTGCCAATCAACATCCTAAACCCCATCAAAGGCACGCCGCTCGAACATGTCCCCGCCATATCCGAAGATGAAATAATCCGCACGGTGGCCGTGTTCCGATTCATATTGCCTTCGACCACGCTGCGGTTTGCCGGCGGGCGGGCCCGATTGTCGCGAGCCACCGTGAAACGCATCCTGCAAGGAGGCATGAACGGCGTGATGATTGGCGACCTGCTGACTACTGCGGGCAACGACGCCCGCGACGATTTCCGGCTCTTCGAGGAATGCGGCTTTCAGATAAAAAAACAATTGGCAAAATGATGACTTCCGAACAAATATATCGCGAAGGAGCCTACAAGGGTGTTGCAATGGGAATCTATTTATCCATAGCATCCCTGTTCATGCTGGCAGGCAACGGCACAGTCTTGTCGCTTGTCGCGCTTGCCATGCTTATCGGCGTGCCATTTTTCCAACATCGACTGATGCTCGCCGCCTACAAGAAACACCGCTGCGCGGCCGGTTTCGCCGGATTATGGCTGCTCGGCATCGTCGTTTTCATCGGAGCGTCGCTCATCTGCGCTGCCGCCACCTACGCTTATTTGGCATACATCAATCCGAATTTCATCGACAATTTGCTTCTGCAAACGGCAGAACTCTATCGGCAATCGCCCGAGTTGCAGCAGACCGACTTTTTCCGAGGCTTGTCGATTGCCATTGAAAACGGATTGACTTTTTCTGCCTCCGATTTTTGCATCGAAATGATTTTGCTCACCATATTTTCCGGTTCAATTCTGTCGATATTGCTGGCTTTGTTGATTAAGAACCAGAGAGTCAAACAATATTAATTAACAAACAATTTTGCGATTCAACACGTTTCTCATACACATAGGTATAATTTAAAAATGCAATTATGAAACAGTTGAAATTTTTATTCGCATTCATAGCAACAGTGGCACTCGCGTCTTGCGGAACGGTTGGAGAACTTTCCGGCACGCAAGGCACAGAAATGAGCGAGGCAGAGAAGCGCCAGCAAGCGAGACTCGACTCCATACGGTTCGAGATAGCGAAAGAAGCGGTCGAAAATCACCGTTTCGTCATCGTGGCAGATCGGATATCGGGGAAACGGGGATATTCCGTCAACGTCAACGAAACAACCAATTTCGTTCTCGTGCAAGGCGACAAAGCAACCGTGCAATTCGCCATCGAGCGGGGCATAAGCGGATTCAACGGTCTGGGAGGGTTGACAGTGGAAGGCTCCATCACCAAATCGGAAATCAAATACGACAAAAAGGGGAACCTCAACGTCACCATGTTTGTCTTGGGTTCGGCCATTTCTGCCGACATCCAATTCAGGCTTCCTAAAAACAGCACGCGATGCGATGCCACCGTCACATCGACATTCTACGGAGGGCGACTCGTGTTTTCAGGCGAGCTTCATCCCTACGGCACAGATATTTATCAAGGAGTTACACTAAAATAAAAATACAAACCTAATTTAACCGTCATGGACAAGTATTATTATCTCGGACCGGAAGGCCGACAAATGGGGCCTTATTCGTTTTCAGAGTTAAGATCGAGAATCACGCCCGAAACTATCGTGTGGAGAGAAGGCATGGACGATTGGGCGCCGGCATCGACTGTGCCGGAGCTTGACGAACTTTTTCGTTCGTCAACGCCGCCCCACGCGTCGGCATTTACGCCGCCTCCCGTAAAGAAACCCGACAATTGGCTCGTGTGGTCGATATTGAGCACATTGTTTTGCTGCCTTCCGTTTGGAGTCGTTGCCATTGTCTATTCGGCGCAAGTCGATTCGCAATGGTACAGGGGCGAACACGAACGTGCCATCAACTCTGCCAGAAAGGCGAAAAACTTCACAATAGCAAGTGTGATATGCTCCGTTGTCGTTTGGATTGTCTACTTCATCCTATATTGGCAATAGGTATGACTGCCGGCGTGGTTGGAATATAAGGGCATGGCTGTTGGCGGCAAAACGAGACACGCGAAACTGCGCATCTTTGTTTGGGTGGCAATAGCTTTGCTTGTCGCGTGCGGAGGATTCTGTTATTTCTATTTCTTCGACACGACGCAATCCGCTTTCGCCCCGCAATGCTTTTTCTTGAAACTGACAGGTTGGCGATGTCCGGGGTGCGGCACGCAACGCGCTTTCCACGAATTGGTCCATCTCAATGTGGCAGGCGTGGCGCGCTACAACCCGTTTCTCTTTTTCGCCATTCCCTATCTGGTTGCAATCGTTTATGCCGAAATAGCACGGCGCATGGGGCGAAGCCCCCGCTTCGTGCGTTTCCTTTACAGCCGGCCGGCAATAATGGCCGTATTTTGGCTTATCGTCGCTTATTGGGTATTAAGAAACGTGTTTAACATATAATTCAAATGCTTGCATATACATACATCGAAAAAGGCAAATTCGAATTGCTCGAAAAGGCCGTCCCTGCACTTCAAAGCCCGCGCGATGCCATCGTTCGCGTGACGCTCGGAAGCATTTGCACCAGCGACTTGCACATCAAGCACGGCAGTGTCCCGCGTGCCGTGCCCGGCATCACGGTCGGACATGAAATGGTAGGCATCGTCGAGCAAGTCGGCTCGGAAGTTGCCACCGTTCGCCCGGGCGACAGGGTGACTGTCAATGTCGAAACATTTTGCGGGCATTGTTTTTTCTGCCGGCATGGTTACGTGAACAATTGCACCGACCCCGACGGCGGTTGGGCGTTGGGGTGCCGCATCGATGGCGGTCAGGCTGAATATGTCCGCGTGCCTTATGCCGATCAAGGATTAAACCGCATTCCGGACACAGTCAGCGACGAGCAGGCGCTATTTGTCGGCGACATCCTTGCCACAGGCTATTGGGCTGCCGACATCGCCGAAATTGCCACGGGCGACACCGTGCTAATCATCGGTGCCGGCCCTACGGGTATATGCACGATGCTTTGCGCCATGTTGAAACAGCCCGGACGCATTGTCGTGTGCGAGCAGATGCCGGAACGAATCGATTTCGTTCGGAAGCATTATCCGGAAGTTGCCGTAGTCACGCCGCAAGAATGCAAGGACTACATCCGGCGCGTCGGCCGCCACGGTGGAGCCGATGCCGTATTGGAAGTGGCCGGAAGCGACAGTTCTTTCCGGTTGGCATGGGAATGTGCCCGACCGAATGCCGTGGTGACTGTCGTTGCCCTTTACGATCGTCCGCAAACGCTTCCGTTGCCCGACATGTACGGGAAAAACCTCACGTTCAAAACAGGCGGCGTCGACGGATGCGAATGCGCAGAAATTCTTCGACTGATCGAGCAAGGGAAAATCGACACGACGCCGCTCGTCACACATCGATTCCCGCTCAACCGAATCGATGAAGCTTATCGGATTTTCGAGCGCCATGCCAATGGCGTCATGAAAGTGGCGATAACGCCAAAAGAGTAATTCTTTTGCGGGGAGATTTTATTCTTCGTAAATCATTTTTCTCGTCATTCCGCCGTCGGCCACAATGTTTTCTCCGTTCACGAAATCGTTTTCGGGCAGGCATAGAAACAGGCAGATGCGTGCGATGTCGTCCGGTTGCCCGACACGGCGCGAGAGGTGTTGTTCGTGGTCGCGTTCGAAAAGCGATTCGTAGCCGGATGTTTGAATCCATCCGGGGGAAATGGCATTGACGGTGATGCGCAATGGCGAGAGGCTTGCAGCGAGCGCGTGGGTCAACGAATGGATGCCCCCTTTCGATGCGGCGTAGCATTCCCATCCGGGTTCGCTCATCAGGTAGCGCGTGGAGCAGATGTTTATGATTCTTCCGAACGGATTCTCAGCCGGAAGGCTTCTCCGATGTTCGGCCAACATTTTTGCCGTGACAAAGGCAGAGCGCAGATTGACGGCAATGATGCGGTCGAAATCGTCGACGCTCGTGTCGGCGATGTCTTGCTGCCGGCTGATTCCCACGTTGTTTATCACGATGTCGATGTCGCCCCATGCGCGAAACAGACGGTTCATGCATTGCGCGAGCGCGTCGGCATCGGCCACGTCGAGGGGATGAAACTGCGATCCTGTCGTTTCTGCGGTTTGCCGTCCGGCTTGTTCGTCGCAGTCGCAAAATGCAACGCGGCATCCGGCGTTGGCAAATGCCGACACGATGGCTTTTCCGATGCCCGACGCGCCTCCCGTGACGAAAACGCGCCGGCATGGAAATTTTACAGTAAGCGTCCCCGGCTTGTTGCCCGATGGCGTGAGCCGCGTTTTTCGGCTGCTTGCAGCTTTCTTTGCGCGGTATTCTTCGAATTTCTTCTCTAAATAGTTGTCGGCCATAGACAGTCAAGCAATGATTTAGTCCGTCCAGCCATTATAGTGGACGTTCTCCGGTTTCCATTTGTCTTTTGGTTCTTGCGCTTTGGCGGGATAGCCCACCGGTATCAGGCAAAGCGGCACGATATGCGAAGGAAGCGACAAGGTTTCCGAAATGATGCGGATGCGTCCCTTGTCGGGATAAACGCCGGTCCACACGGCGCCCAATCCCATGGCATGGGCGGCCAATAGGATATTTTCCGAGGCTGCCGACGTGTCTTGAATCCAAAATTCGGCTGCTTCTCCTTCGAGAGTTTTCGTCATGTCGCCGCAAACGACGATGGCCGCTGCCGCTTTCGCCGTCATGGAGGCGTTGGGCAGGCTGTCGGCCAAGGCTTTCAGCAATTCCGGTCGATCGACCACAATGAAGCTCCACGGCTGTTTGTTGACGGCTGTCGGAGCTGCCATTCCGGCTCGCAGCAATGTGTCGATTTTTCCGGATTCGATGGGCTTGCCTTGTTGGTAGTCGCGGATGCTGGTGCGCGTCAGGATGACGTCGAGCGCATCGCTTTTTCCGGCGGAATCCGGCGAAGCGGCAATTTTATAGGTTATGCCGACCGAAACGGCTGCAATGGCAATTGCGCCGATGATGCAAGTTGCTATTTTCGCAGTTTTTTTCATGATTGTTTTGTCGAAAAGTCAATGATTAGAATAAACTCCAAGATACGGTGAGCCCTGCCATGACGATAGCCACCATGCTCATCAATTTGATGAGGATATTGAGGCTCGGTCCCGATGTGTCTTTGAACGGGTCGCCCACAGTGTCGCCCACGACGGTGGCTTTGTGCACGTCGCCGCCTTTTCCGCCGAAGTTGCCTTCTTCAACGTATTTCTTGGCATTGTCCCATGCGCCTCCGGCGTTGGCCATGAACACTGCAAGCACAAATCCCGAAGCCAAGCCGCCGATAAGCAGCCCGATGACGCCTGCAACGCCGAAAATCAAGCCGACGGCCACCGGAGCGATGATGGCGAGCAGCGACGGGAATACCATTTCGCGTTGCGCGCCGCGTGTGGAAATTTGGACGCATCGAGCGTAGTCGGGGTCGGTTTTTCCGTCCATGATGCCTTTTATCTCGCGGAATTGCCGGCGCACTTCCTCTACCATTTGCGATGCCACGCGCCCTACGGCATTCATCGTCAATCCGCAGAAAAGGAAAGCCATCATGCTGCCGATGAATATGCCCGACAGCACTTTCGGGTTCATCAGAGTCACGTCGTAGTAGGTCATGAAGTCGGTGAACGATGCTTTCGCAATTGGGATTCCTTCTCCGACTTCAATCACCTTTGTGCCAAGTCGGTCGAGCCCGATGCGTATTTCTTCGATGTACGATGCCAGCAAGGCCAATCCCGTAAGCGCCGCAGAGCCGATGGCAAATCCTTTGCCGGTGGCGGCGGTGGTGTTGCCGAGCGAGTCGAGTGCGTCGGTGCGTCGGCGCACTTCCTTGCCCAATCCGCTCATTTCGGCGTTGCCGCCCGCATTGTCGGCAATCGGTCCGTAGGCATCGGTGGCAAGCGTGATGCCGAGCGACGACAACATGCCGACGGCGGCGATGCTGATGCCGTAAAGTCCTTGGCTCACATTGGCAAAGTTAAAGCCCGCGCCAAACCAATAGGAGAGAATGATGCCGGCCACGACTGCCAGCACCGGAATGGTCGTGGAAATCATGCCCAACCCGATTCCGGAGGTAATGACTGTGGCCGATCCCGTTTTTCCGCTTTCGGCAAGCCTCCGCGTGGGGCGGTAGGATTGCGATGTGAAATATTCAGTGGCTTGCCCGATGACGACGCCCACCACCAAGCCGACAACGACTGCAATGGCGATGTTCAGCCAATTGGGCATGCCGAGCAACCAAAGGATGAGGAAAGAAGCGCCGGCAATGAGCACGGAACTGAGGTTCGTGCCGAGCGAAAGCGAGCGCAACAGCGTTTTCATGCTCGCGTTTTCTTTCGTCCGCACTGCGAATATGCCGAGAATCGACAGGATGATGCCGACAGCAGCGATGAGCATCGGGGCAATGACGGCTTTGAATTGCGCGTCGTCGGCGCTCACAAATGCCGCTGCTCCCAGAGCCGAAGTGGCGAGAATGGAGCCGCAATACGACTCGTAGAGGTCGGCACCCATGCCGGCCACGTCGCCCACATTGTCGCCCACGTTGTCGGCAATCGTGGCCGGATTGCGCGGGTCGTCTTCCGGTATGCCGGCTTCCACTTTTCCGACAAGGTCGGCACCCATGTCGGCGGCTTTGGTGTAGATTCCGCCTCCGACGCGGGCAAACAATGCTTGCGTCGAGGCGCCCATGCCGAATGTGAGCATCGTCGTGGTGATGATGGTGAGTTTGGCTGTCGAAGATTCTGCTTCGATGAAGTGGTCAAGGATGAGGAACCACAAGGATATGTCGAGTAATCCCAATCCGACGACGATGAGTCCCATGACTGCGCCGCTGCGGAATGCGATGCGCAACCCACGGTTCAGCGAGCGGGAAGCTGCATGGGCTGTGCGCGCTGAGGCGTAGGTGGCTGTTTTCATGCCGATGAATCCGGCAAGGCCGGAGAAAAATCCGCCGGTCAGGAAGGCCACCGGAACCCAGTGGTTTTGCAAGTCGAAGCCGAACGCCATGATGGCGAACACGACTACCAAGCAGGCAAATACGATTCCGACCACTTTGTATTGTTGGCGGAGATAGGACATGGCACCCTGCCGCACGTGCAAAGCGATTTTGCGCATTGTGGGCGTGCCTTCGTCTTCTTTTTTCATTTCGCGGTAGAAATACCAAGCAAGGGCGAGCGCAAGAACTGCGGCGCCGGGAACAATCCAGAACAGGGGTGTTTTCATAAAAACGTGATAATCTTATGAGGTTTGTAAAAACGTTGTAAAATTAATGCGATGCGGCGAAACGTGAAAGTTTAATTTTTATAAAAACTCTTAACGAAGCTCCGCCAATCGCTCATGAAAAATAAAAATAAAGGTTTATTATTTTGTAAATTAATTAAATATGTATATATTTGCGGCATCTTGCCACGCCGATGCTTCCTCGTGGAGGGGGCATGTCGGGCGGGCGGGACTACATACGGAAAGGCGTTTACTTAGACGCTTTGCGTTCTGACGCATAGAAACTTCGCAACTTTCTAAGGACACAGTCGGAATCAAAGCAACGGTAGATGCTACGGGATATGTATATATTGCCACAGGCGTTTCCGAGAAAGGGAGCCTGTTGTTTTGGCATACATATCGGCGTGGGCTTCTGCGTTGCTCGTTCATACTGTGTCGGGCAATGCGAAGGCCTCTATGCGTGGGACGAGCGACAAGTACAGATTCCCGCGCTCTTTTTGTTTGTAGGCGTTTCAAAATTGTTTGTTATTGCCGTTCGGGAGTCTGCAGGCAACAAAAAAAGTGTTATTATGGGAAGTATAATTGCTCTTTCGGCTTCCGGCAATCATGGAAAAACCCATACGATTGTGAGAGCGGCAACTGCATTTATCAGCAAATGCAAGCGAGAGAATATTCAAATTGTCAGTGTGACATGGTATGATTATTCAGGAAAAATAATTGCCGGTCCGCGAGCCGGCAAGGTGCTTTGTGTTGTGGTAGTTGTAATCGATGGTGTGCAAAAAATAGTTGCTTTTATCAGCGAAGGCGATGATGGAGCTAAGGTGTTGGCAGCGTTGAACATTATCACCAGCAACGCAACGATACAGTTGGATGTAATCCTTTTGGCATGCCACACGCAGGGAAGTACCATCGATGTGGTGAAAAATTTTGTCACGACTTATGGGTATGAACTTGTAATGACATCGGTTTATCAAGGGAAAACTTCGGATCTTCTCCCTATGATGGTGACGGCAAACGGAACTATCTTAAACGATGAATGCGCACTGCATTTGGTGGAATTGATTCAACGATTGCTGCAATGAGACGGGGTGTAAGAAAATTGATTGTCACGTTGCTGTTTTGCAGCGTGGCTTTCAGCCTGTCGGCGCAGTTTAGCGGCACCGGCAGCGGCACAGCGGACGATCCTTATCGCATCTACAATATGGATCAGCTCAATCAAGTGCGGAATTTCCATGATGGCGAGTATTTTTCATTGGAAACCGACCTTGACATGGCCGATTGGATTGCCGAAAACAATCCCGTGGAGGGATGGCAGCCGATGAATGCACGAGTTAACTTTGACGGAAACGGCTACACTATTTCCAATATGTGGATAAACCGTCCGAATACCAATAATGTTGGGCTGTTTGGATATATTACTTCTGAAAATAGTAGTATAACAAATTTGCATTTAATTAATGTAAAAATTAATGGGAGAAACCATGTTGGTGGTATTGCAGGAATTATTAGAAGTGGTTTTATGATTGAAAATTGTTCTGTTCAAGGCACTATTATAGGTAATGAAGGCATGGGTGGAATAATAAGTGAAGCTATCACATATAATAAAGGTTCTGAAACAGCAATAGAGAAGTGTTATTTCCAAGGTGTTATTATGGGCAAAAATACTATAGGTGGAATATTAGGGCATGTTTATGGTTATAGTGACTATTATACTAATATTAACATATCGAATTGTGGGACAGACTGTATTATAAAAGCGTCAGGGGAAAATATAGGAGGTATAGTAGCTCTTACAGATATGGATACTGACGATGTTTTTACTATTAATGAGTGTTATTCTCTATGCACAATTGAAGGTGGCTATAGAATAGGAGGAATTATTGGCAATCCGAGCACTTTCGTTAAATCTAATGAATGTTATTCTCACATTGTTGTTTCAGAGGGGAATTCTGTTGGTGGCATTATATTTGGAGATAATTATACATCTTATCCAGTAAATGATTGCTATGCAACAGGAATCATACAGGGGACAACCAGTAATGTCGGTGGAATTACAGCAGGTTCTCATCCTGTTACTCATAGTTATGCCCAATTTCATACGATGTCGGGTGGCACTGTCGTAGGCTTAGGCTTAAATGCCTCTAATAGCGTGGCTATTAACAATAGATTGGTGGGGACCTTAGCTGTAAGTCGAGTGGGCAACGGAAGCAATAACTTGGCGTGGAATCTGGCTACTATGATGTTGAACGGAAAGAAACAGCCGATTCCGAATGACTCTCCTGAGAATGGGACAAACACGGGATTGTCGACGCTCAAATTGCAAGCCACTTACGAGGGTATTGGTTGGGATTTCGCCAACACGTGGAAGATCAACGAGACGGAGAGTTTCCCGTATTTCCAATGGCAAACGGCGCCGCCGTATTTCGTGCAAACACTGAAAAAGGGCGACACACGCTTGGCGGGACAATGCACGGAGGCGGGCATCGTCACGGTGAGAATCGGCGATAGGCGATATGAGGTACAGTCGAACGGAAACAATTGGAGCCTTGATCTCGACGAACCGTTGGAGGCAGCCGATGTCGTGGAAATGTGGGTGCAAGCGGAAGGAAAAGCTCCGTCCTACGTGGTATGTACTTCTCCAATTTTATTGACGGGGAGCGGCACGGAAACAGATCCGTACTTGATAGAGACTGCCGACGATTTGCAAGCCATTTCCGATCTTGCCGATGAAGAATGCTATTACAAGCTGACTGCCGATATCGATCTGACGAACTATATCGCCACAAACGGATGGGCACCGGTGGTTTTAAGCGGCAGTTTCGACGGGCAGGGACATGCCATCAGCGGCTTGCAATGCAACACTGCAAATTTGGCCGGATTGTTCTATACGTTGGCATCCGGATGCGAAATCAAAGATCTGAAAGTGATTGTCGCGGAAGACGCTAAGGTGCAGGGAAGCGCCGAAACGGGCGGTATCGTTGCTCGCAATTACGGAACGATAACCAATTGTTCTGTGGAAGGCAACGTACAAGGTGTTGAACAAGTAGGAGGTATTGCCGGAATTAACGAAGGCATGATAACCGGCTGCAAGAAGAGCGGAACAGTCTCCGGCGGATCTGCCACGGGAGGCATTGCCGGACAGAATAAAGGAACCGTAGAGCAGTGCTATACTGACGGATTTGTGGAGACGTCTACCGCTGGAGCAAAGGTGGGTGGCATTGTCGGGTGGAATACCGAAGGAAAAGTGAACGATTGCTACAGCAGCGCTGAGATTGCGGCATCCGGAAGCAATGCTTATGGTGCGGGCATCGTCGGATATAATGAGAGCACAGTGGAATATTGCTATTCCGATGGAAGTGTGTCGGGCTATTCGGTAGCCGGAATATGCGGTTATAACAGTGGGACCAATGCTTATTTGCGAGGATGCGTGGCTGCAAATTCCACATTAAGCGGAGAGACGAGAGCTTTGAGAATATTGGGCGGATTCGCTTCCGGAGCATCTTCTCCGAGCGTGACTGACAATTATGCGGTGAAGAGCATGGTGGTTTCCGTAAACAACGTGCCGCAAATCATCTACGACGATTCTGTGAATGGTACAGCCAAAACATCATCCGAATTGATGCAGAAAGCCGCCTATGTGGCATTGGGTTGGAATTTCACCAATGCATGGAAAATCGATGAAGGCTTTTCATATCCTTATTTGTCGGCATTCGACATCCCGGTATCGGAAATCACATTGGACAAAGTGGAAGCGGAATTGACACGTGGAGAAATACTGCAACTTGCCGTTACTGTGATGCCGGAGGACGCAAGGAATCAGCGTGTCAAGTGGACAAGTAGTGCCGAAAAGATTGCAACGGTTGATGTCAATGGCAAGGTGGTGGCGATTGGCGTCGGCGAAGCCACGATTACGGCAACAGCCACTGACGATTCCGGCATGTTGGCAACGTGCAAAGTGACGGTGACACCGATATTGACGGAATCTATATCGTTGAATAAAAAAGAACTTACTATTGAAAAGACCGATTCCGTGCAATTGGTTGCCACTGTGCTTCCGGAAACTGCCGATGATCGGACTGTGACATGGACAAGCAGCGACGAGGAAATCGTAGTCGTGAGTGCCGACGGTTGGGTGAAGGCCTTGAAAGCCGGCACAGCAACTGTCACGGCAACGGCTAATGACAGCTCTAAAAAAATGGCGACATGCGCAGTGAAGGTGACACCGAAGTTGGCGGAAGAAATTTCGCTGAACAAAACAGAATTGGCATTGGAGAGAACCGAAACTGCGCAACTGACAGCGATAGTGTCGCCGGAGACTGTTGACGATCGAACCGTGACGTGGCATAGCGGCGATGAAAAGGTGGCAACGGTCAACTCGGAAGGATTGGTTACAGCCGTAGGCGTAGGAAAAACCACAATAACGGCTACGACCAACGATGGCACGAAATTATCGGTATCTTGCACTGTCACTGTCTCACCGAAGTTGGCGGAAGAAATTTCGTTGAATAAAACGGAATTGGCATTGGAGAGAACCAAAACAGCACAATTGACAGCGATAGTATCGCCGGAAACTGTCGACGAGCGCACTGTGACGTGGCATAGCGATGATGAAGCAATCGCGACAGTCAGCTCGGAAGGTTTGGTTACAGCCGTAGGCGTTGGCAAGGCCACAATCACGGCTACGACCAACGACGGCACGAAATTGTCGGCATTTTGCACTGTCACTGTTTCACCGAAGTTGGCGGAAGAAATTTCGTTGAATAAAACGGAATTGGCGTTGGAGAGGACCGAAATAGCTCAATTGACAGCGATAGTATCGCCGGAAACTGTCGACGACCGAACCGTGACGTGGCATAGCGCTGATGAAAAGGTGGCAACGGTCAACTCGGAAGGGTTGGTTACAGCCGTAGGCGTAGGAAAAACCACAATCACGGCTACGACCAACGACGGCACGAAATTGTCGGCATCTTGCACTTTCACTGTTTCGCCGAAGTTGGCGGAATCGGTATCGTTAAATGAAAATAAATTGGTACTGAAACGCACTCGAACCTATCAATTGCAAGCAACGGTATTGCCGGAAGTCGCAGACGATCGAGGCGTGACGTGGAGTAGCGACAATCCGATGGTGGCAAAAGTGGACGATAATGGCTTGGTGACGGCACTGTCCGTAGGCGAAGCAAATATTACAGCCACGGCTGCTGATGGATCCGGAAATTCTGCGACATGCAATGTGTCTGTTGCTCCGAATTTAGTGGAATCTCTTTCGCTAAATGATACTATTATGTCGCTTGTACAAGGAACTTCGTGGCGACTGAAGGCGATTGTAGAGCCACGGGATGCCGACGATATTAGTGTGACATGGAGCAGCAACAATGCAGATGTTGCAACAGTTGATGCAACCGGCAGAGTGTCGGCAATCGGAATCGGAGAAGCTGTAATAACGGCCACTACCAATGATGGCAGCGGGTTGTCGGCTACTTGCTACATTGTTGTAACACCAAAAGGAGTAAGATATCTCAACTTGAATACTTATGAGATGACTATGAAGGTGAACGAAAGCGCATTGTTGGAAGTGGAGGTTGTGCCTGACGACGCTGAGTATAGCCACATTGTGTGGACGAGCAGCGATGAGAGAGTTGCAGTCGTAGACGATAATGGTTTGGTAACTGCCAGAGGAGTCGGTCAAGCAGAAATAACAGTAACCGCATATAATTTTGATGGTTCTGGCACAGGCGCACATTGTGATGTGACGGTCGTTCCTACAATGGTGGAATCGATAGCGCTCAATATGTCAGATTTGGAATTGAAACTTGACGACACTTACCAATTGGAAGCGACTGTATCGCCCTCTGATGCAACGAATAAGAGTGTGGCATGGACGAGCAGCGATGAGAGCGTCGCGACTGTCGATAATAATGGCTTGGTAACAGCTGTGGGATTTGGCGATGTCTATATAACGGCAGCGGCAAACGACGGCAGCGGCGTGGCAGCCAATTGCCATGTGACAGTTGAGCCAATAATGGCTACTTCAATTAAGCTGAACGAGGAAACGTTGCTAATGAAGAAAGGCGAGACTAGCCATTTGGAAGTGACCGTATTGCCTCATAATGCCACTGACAAGAGCGTGACGTGGACAAGCAGCGACGAATATGTTGTAGCTGTCGATGATGGTGGCAATATTGTTGCCGTGGGAGATGGTGAAGCTGAAGTGGTAGCCACGACCAACGATGGCAGCAACTTGTCGGCTTCGTGCCAAGTGACGGTGATTGATCCGGAAGGCGGGGTTTATGGCGTGAGTGCCGATGGCATAAGCGTGTTTGTCAAGGACGATCGTATCTATGTAACCGGAAAGGAAGATGACGATGTCGTCACTGTGCATACGTTGGAAGGCCGTCTCGTGTACCGAGGCACGGATAATGCCGTAAACGTGTATTCCAATATTTATTATCTTGTGACAGTTAGAACGGAAACTTACAAAGTGTTTGTTCCATAGTTTTGCTGTTTGAAAAATATTGGCGCTTGAATCGACGGAGCGGTATTTGGCTGCCCCGTCGATTTTTTTGTTTTGGATATTGGGCATGCAGAGCAGGCGGGATGGCGGTTGAACTTTTCGGTTGCGGTTTTTGTTTTTGTTAAATCGAAAGATAGCAAATTATGGCTACCTTTGCACTGCCCAAACGGGTGAACCGTCTCCCTGCGTTCGATCGGGCGGCCGGAGGCGTTTTTGAAATGGAAAAAAGAAACTAAAAAAGAAATATTATGGGTAAAAAAGCTTTGTTGATGATTCTCGACGGTTGGGGCATCGGCGATCGTAAAAAGGACGATGTGATTTTTTCAACTCCGACGCCTTATTGGGATTATCTTTTGCAAACATATCCGCATTCGCAACTTCAAGCATGTGGAGAAAATGTGGGACTTCCCGACGGGCAAATGGGCAACTCGGAAGTCGGCCACTTGAATATCGGCGCAGGGCGCGTCGTTTATCAGGATCTTGTGAAAATAAACAAGGCGATTGCCGACAAGTCGATTTTCGACAACAAGGAAATCCGTTCGGCTTTCTCTTACGCCAAGGAATCGGGCAAGGCCATTCACTTCATGGGATTGACGTCGAATGGCGGCGTGCACAGCTCGTTGGAGCATCTCTACGCGCTTTGCGACATTGCCAAATCCTATGGTTTGCAGAAGGTCTACATCCATTGCTTCATGGACGGCCGCGACACAGATCCCAAGAGTGGCAAGGGCTTTATCGAAGAAGTGCAGGAGCATTGCCGGAAATCGACGGGCGTGATAGCTTCGATTGTGGGCCGCTTCTATGCCATGGACCGCGACAAGCGTTGGAATCGCATCAAGGAGGCATACGATCTGCTCGTGGAAGGCAAGGGCAAGCAGGCATCCGACATGGTGCAGGCGATGCAGGAATCCTACGATGAAGACGTGACCGACGAATTTATCAAGCCGATCAACAATTCTGCCGTCGACGGCACAATCAAAGAGGGCGATGCCGTGGTTTTCTTCAACTACCGCAACGACCGTGCCAAGGAATTGACAATCGTGCTTACGCAACAAGACATGCCGGAAGAAGGCATGAAGACCATAGCCGGATTGCAATACTACTGCATGACTCCCTACGACGCGTCGTTTAAGGGCGTGCATATCCTTTTCGACAAGGAAAACGTGCAGGACACGCTCGGCGAATATCTTTCACGCAACGGCAAAAAGCAACTTCATATTGCCGAAACGGAAAAATACGCGCACGTCACGTTCTTTTTCAATGGCGGGCGCGAAGCTCCATTTGACGGGGAAGACCGCATCTTGGTGCCGTCGCCGAAAGTTGCCACTTACGACTTGAAGCCGGAAATGAGCGCGTATGAAGTGAAAGACAAGCTTGTGGAAGCGATAGGGACGGAAAAATACGACTTCATCGTCGTGAACTATGCCAATGGCGACATGGTGGGCCATACGGGCGTTTATGAAGCCATCGAGAAGGCGGTAAAGGCAATCGACTGCTGCGTGAATGAAACAGTGGAAGCCGCGAAAGCCCACGATTATGAAGTGCTGATCATTGCCGACCATGGCAATGCCGACCATGCCATCAATGCCGACGGCACGCCAAACACGGCGCATTCGCTGAATCCGGTGCCTTGCGTTTACGTGACGGCTTCGGAGGGAGTGAAGATTGGCAACGGCATTCTTGCCGATGTGGCTCCCACGATTTTGAAGATTATGGGAATGCCCCAACCGGCCGACATGACAGGGAAAGCGTTGTTTTAACGCGAAAGGGCAAATGCAATAGAAGCGGGGATGCGCGGCAACATGGCGCATTCCCGCTTGTTTTTTGCTGCCTGTCAGGACAGATTGATATTGAAAGAGGCGTTAATGTTGTAAAGTTTTTTCCTTGCTGCGCTTGGCGACTTGTTGCGTTTAAGGTTGCGCGTTCATTTCGGCAAGCACTGCGAAGGCTGTTTCGAGGATGGTGTCTTTCCCTTGTGCGCGGTCGGATTCCGTCATGTCGACTTTGCAGCCTTCGGACGGGTCGACGCCGAATTCCGTCAGGTTGCCATTGGCGTCGTAGATGGGTGCTGCGCTGAACCGGACGCTCCATCCGTTGGGCAGTTCGGACGTGAAAGGCATGCCGCATCCGCCTCCTGTGGTGTCGCCCACGATGCGGACGTCAGGCAGATTTTTCATGATGGAAACAAAATTGTTGGCTGCGCTGTATGTGGCACGGTTGCACAACACGACCACCGGTTTGTTCCAGCGTACGCGCCCCTGTGCCGGTTCGATATAGTATGCGTATGGTTCGGAAAATTCATTGTGTCCGGGGCCTGTCTTGTGGGAGATGTATCCGGCGAGTATGCGATGGTCGATGAATCGGGCAACGAGCGTTTCGGCATTTGTGATGATGCCTCCGCCGTTGTCGCGCACGTCGACAATCAGTCCCGAAGCGCTTGCCAGCGACGAAAGGATGTAGTCGAGATTGCCTTCTCCGATGGTGGATGAAAAGGAGGCATAGTGCATGTATGCCACGTTGTTGGACAGTATGCCGTAGTCGATGCCGCTGGCGCGGTGGTAGTCGAAATTGAAATAATGTTCTTGGATGAGCCGTTCGTCGTAGTTTTGCGGGTATTGTTCCCATATCCAATAGCGCGACACGTCGAACGGCGACGAGAGGTTTGTATGCCCGTCTTTCAATTCTGCCAGCATGTCGGCGCAAACGCGAAACAATTCTTCATCGGTCATGCCGTCCGCGATTTTCTGGCGATATTGCTCGCCAATCGCCTGCCAATCCACGTTCTTGTGCTCGAAAAAGCAATAATGTTCGTCGAGCGCGGCCCAAAGCGCCTCGAAATTGCCTTTGGGATTGTCGGCATATTCGGGCGTGTCGTGGCAACTCGCCAAAGTCGCAATGGCAAACAAGAGAGCGACGTGCCACATTAGTTTGAATCGGTTCATGAACGGCAAAATGGCGCGACGTGTCACAGCCGCGTGGTGGAACAAATGAACGGTTTGTCGATAGGCAGCTTGAAGGGAATTTCGTTGTCGATGTTTGCCAAATAGCCGGCGGCATCCGTCAGTATGTCGAATCCGGCAGCTACAACGTAGTAGTTCTTCTGCCGGTCGACAATGATATACGATGGACATCCGGCCTTGTCCAAACGCGTGCAAAACGATTTGGCATTGAACAGCTGCCGCATCGCGCCGACAACGACGCTGTATTTTTTCATCGCGTTTTTGTAGCGAGCGTCGTAGGCCCATGCGTTGGTTTCCAATACCGGCACTTCCATTCCGCCGACTTTCACTTGTTTCGGCCGCATTGCTTCCATGATCTTGTTGTGGATTTCGGAAGAAATGCTGTCGGCGGGAGCGGCAGACTCGGTGCGTCCTTCGACGGCGGCAAGATACGACTGACGGTAGTTTTCTTCCGTCGTCTTGCAGGCAGAGGCAAGCATTAGGCAAACTGTCATGCCGGCAATTATCGTATGCGCCGGATGTTTTGTCATTCTACGGGGTTTATCTCGTAACCGGCGATGTTGGCCAATTTCATGCGGTATCTGAGGTGGGAGTAGGGCGCTACTTTGCCATAGGAGTCGCCCATGTTCGTATAGCCCTGCTGATATGGTATGATTACGTCGCACGAATCTCCGACGTGCATGGCCATCAAGGCAATGCGGAATCCGGCTATGTAGTTGGCATTGCTCAGGTCGAAGCGTGCGAGGCTGTCGGCAGGCTCTGTCCGCAGGTAGGTGGAATCGATGGCAGTTCCATCGTATAATTCCATGTGGTATTTCACGTCGACTACCGATGTGGCCAAAGGCGAGAGATTGCCGGCCGTCAGGTCGCGGTCGTTGAAATAATGGATCAGCACGTAGGCATTATTGTCGTAGACAGGCACGACTTTTTCGTAATAGGGATTGCCCTCGGCATCGACACGCGCTTCTTGTTCGGCAAGCCATTGGTTGTTGTCGTTGCGCCAATCTTCATAGTATTCCCATGCATCTTCGATAGGGTCGAGCTTGCACGCGCCGGCGACAATCAGCAAAAGTATTAATAAAGGCAGCTTTTTCATTGTTTTTTAAAATTCTACTTCCGGAGCGGATTGGGCAGCTTCGCTCGCTTGGAATTGTGGTTTCTTTTCAAATCCGAACCATCCTGCGATGATGTTTGAAGGAAACTTCATCACGGAGTTGTTGTAGTCTTTTACGGCATTGGTGTAATCCATGCGGGCTGTCGCAATGCGATTTTCAGTGCCTTCGAGTTGCGTTTGCAAGCCGAGGAAATTTTCTGTGGCTTTGATGTTTGGATACGATTCGCCTACGGCAATCAGCGATTTCAATGCGCCCGACAATTCGTCCTGCGCCTCTTGGAATTGCTTCAGCGTTTCTTCGTTCAGCTGGTCGGCAGAAATGTTGAGGGAGCCGACTTTTGCGCGTGCATCGGTCACGGCTTTCAGCGTGTTTTGCTCGTGTGCGGCAGCGCCTTTCACGGTGTTCACCAAGTTCGGAACAAGATCGGCGCGGCGCTGGTAGGCTGTTTGCACTTTGCCCCACGCGTTTTCCACTTCATTGTTTTTCTTGACAAACGAATTGTAGGAAGTCGCGGTGCATCCGCCTACGACAACGAGCAACAGCACGACTGTGCCTAAGACAATCCACAATGTTTTATTGCCTTTCATATCAAACTGTTATAATAATTTTCTGAGTAATTCTTTCATGCTGACTTCTTTGTCGAGTATCGAAGCAACTTCGGCGACGGGGATGCGCTCTTGCTGCATCGAGTCGCGATGGCGAAGCGTCACGGTGCCGTCGTCGAGCGTTTGATGGTCGACTGTGATGCAGAAAGGCGTTCCGATTGCATCTTGGCGGCGATAGCGTTTCCCGATGGAGTCTTTTTCGTCGTATTGCACTTTGTAGTCGAGTTTCAAAGCGTCGACTATTTCGCGGGCTTTTTCGGGAAGTCCGTCTTTCCGCACCAATGGCATGACAGCAGCTTTTACCGGCGCCAGCGGGGCGGGAAGGTGGAGCACGACGCGCGTTTCTCCGTTTTCGAGCGTTTCTTCCTCGTAGGAAGATGCAAATACGGAAAGGAACATGCGATCGACGCCAATCGACGTTTCGATGACATACGGCGTATAGGATTTGTTCAGTTCAGCATCGAAATATTGAATCTTTTTTCCCGAATATTTTTCGTGGTTGCCGAGGTCGAAGTCGGTGCGTGAATGGATGCCTTCCACTTCTTTGAATCCGAACGGCATGAGGAATTCGATGTCGGTTGCGGCATTGGCATAATGCGCTAATTTTTCGTGATCGTGGTAGCGATATTTTTCGTCGCCAAGGCCCAATGCCTTATGCCATTTCAAGCGCGTTTCTTTCCATTTCTTAAACCATTCGAGTTCTTCTCCCGGGCGAACGAAGAATTGCATTTCCATTTGCTCGAATTCGCGCATGCGGAAAATGAATTGCCGCGCCACGATTTCGTTGCGGAATGCTTTTCCGATTTGGGCGATGCCAAACGGAATGCGCATGCGGCCTGTTTTCTGCACGTTTAGGAAGTTGACGAAAATGCCTTGTGCCGTTTCAGGGCGGAGATACACTTTCATCGAGCCGTCGGCCGTGCTGCCCATTTCGGTGGAGAACATCAAATTGAATTGGCGTACTTCCGTCCAATTCTTCGTTCCTGAAATGGGGCAGACGATTCCGTAGTCGAGAATGATTTGGCGAAGCTCTTCGAGGTTCATGTCGTTCATCGCTTTCGCGTAGCGGGCATGCAATTCATCGCGTTTGGCCGTGTGCTCCAATACGCGCGGATTTGTCTCGCGAAACATTTTTTCGTCGAAGCTGTCGCCGAATTTTTTAGCGGCTTTTGCCACTTCCTTGTTGATTTTATCGTCGTATTTGGCAATTTCGTCTTCGATCAGCACGTCGGCGCGGTAACGTTTTTTCGAGTCGCGGTTGTCGATGAGCGGATCGTTGAAAGCGTCGACGTGTCCCGATGCTTTCCAAATGGTAGGGTGCATGAATATTGCGGAGTCCAATCCGACAATGTTTTCGTGGAGTTGCGTCATGGCATCCCACCAATAACGTTTGATATTGTTTTTCAACTCTACGCCGTTCTGACCGTAGTCGTAGACGGCGGAAAGACCGTCGTATATTTCGCTCGACGGGAACACGAATCCGTATTCCTTGGCGTGAGCGACAATTTTTTTGAATAAGTCTTCTTGTGCCATTTTTAAGTCTGTAAATCTCTTAATTTCAAAAAGCAGCGGCTTCGACAGGCTGTCTGTCCGCTATTTTGAGTTGCAAAGTAAATGATTTTTTTCGATTTTATTTCTATTTTTGCATGGGCAATCCTGCGGAATTACAATTATTTGGCAATAACACGGTTTTTTAACGATGCAGGAACGACGAAATCCGGAATTTATGAAAGAAGACAACGAAGATATTGAAAACATGCTCGACGACGAGGGCAATGAAGCCCATTCGAGCTATATTGTGCCGAAAGAAAACAGCAGCCATTTGTCGGGAATGTTCCAAAATTGGTTTCTCGATTATGCCTCGTATGTCATCCTTGAACGTGCGGTGCCGCACATTCAAGATGGATTGAAGCCTGTGCAGCGGCGCATTCTTCATGCGATGAAGGAGCTGGACGACGGCCGTTTCAACAAGGTGGCCAACATTGTGGGCTACACGATGCAATACCACCCCCACGGCGATGCTTCCATCGGCGACGCGCTTGTGCAAATCGGGCAAAAAGAATTGCTTGTGGAAACGCAGGGAAACTGGGGCAACATCTTGACGGGCGACAGTGCCGCCGCGCCGCGATATATCGAAGCGCGCCTTTCGGAATTTGCGCTCGAAACGGTGTTCAACCCGAAAACGACCGATTGGACAGTGTCCTACGACGGGCGCAAGCCGGAGCCGTTGACGCTCCCTGTGAAATTCCCGTTGTTGTTGGCGCAAGGGGCGGAGGGCATTGCCGTCGGGCTTTCGTCCAAAATATTGCCTCACAATTTCAATGAAATTCTCGATGCTGCCATTGCTTATCTTCGCGGCGAGGAGTTCACGCTTTATCCCGACTTTCCGACGGGCGGTTTCATCGATGTGTCGAAATACAACGACGGCGAGCGTGGCGGTTCGGTGCGTGTCCGTGCGAAAATCGAGAAAATCGACAACAAGACGTTGGAAATAACCGACATCCCATACGGCCGCACGACGGGCGCCGTCATCGAATCGATTGTAAAGGCGCAAGAAAAAGGCAAAATCAAGGTGCGCAAAGTCGACGACAACACGGCGGAACATGCCGATATCATCGTGCATTTGCTGCCCGGCACGTCGAGCGATCGCGCCATCGACGCGCTCTATGCATTCACCGATTGCGAGGTGAGCATCTCTCCAAACTGTTGTGTCATTTCCGATCGGAAACCGCATTTCCTGACTGTCAGCGACGTGTTGCGCCACAGTGTCGACACGACGAAAGAACTGTTGCGCACGGAACTTGCGATCCAGCGCGGCGAATTGACGGAGAGCCTGCTTTATGCTTCGTTGGAAAAGATATTCATCGAAGAGCGCATATATAAGGACAAGGAATACGAGCAGAGTGCGAATCTCGACGAGGCGATTGTGCATATCGACAAACGATTGGAACCGTTCAAGCCCGGATTTGTCAGGGAAATCACGCGCGACGACATCATGAAGCTGTTCGACATCAAGATGGGCCGTATTTTGAAGTTCAATTCGGATAAGGCGAATGCCTACATCGAATCGCTGAAAGACCGCATTGCGGAAATCAATCGGAAATTGTCGCAAATGGTGGAAGTGACAATCGATTGGTATCGTCATTTGAAAGAAAAATACGGTGCGGGGCATCCGCGGCTCACGGTGATTCGCAATTTCGACAACATCGAAGCTGCAAAAGTGGCGGAAGCCAACGAAAAACTCTATATCAATCGCGAAGACGGCTTTATCGGCACGGCGTTGAAGAAAGACGAATTTATTTGCAATTGTTCCGACATCGACGACATCATTATTTTCTACAAGGATGGAAAATACAAGGTGGTGAAGGTGGCCGACAAACTTTATGTGGGCAAGAACATTCTTTATATCAACGTGTTCAAGCGCAACGACCGTCGCACGATTTACAACCTTGTTTACCAAAATGGCAAAGGCGGCGTGGTCTACATGAAGCGTTTTGCTGTCACGGGCATTACGCGCGACAAGGAATACGACATGACGCAAGGCGAGAAAGGCACGAAAATTTGGTGGTTCTCGGCCAATCCAAACGGGGAAGCTGAAACGTTGCGCGTGACGCTGAAAGAAAAGCCGCGGTTGAAAGTGTTGCAATTCGATATAAACTTTGCCGATCTTGCCATCAAGGGCCGTCAAGCGCTTGGCAATATCGTGACAAAAAACGAAGTGCACCGCATCGCGCTGAAAGAGCGTGGCGTTTCGACGCTGGGCGGACGGGAGGTGTGGTTCGATCCCGACGTGCTGCGTTTGAATTATGAGGGACGCGGATGGTCGTTGGGCGAATTTAATGCCAACGATAAAGTCTTGGTTGTTCTGAAAAACGGGCAATTCTATACCTCGACTTTCGATGCCGGCAATCATTATGAAGACAATATTCTGCGCATTGAGAAATATGTGGAAGGAAAAGTTTGGACGGCAGTGCTCGACGATGCCGAACAAGGGTATCCATATTTGAAACGATTCACATTTGAGCAGACTGCGAAGCGATTGAGTTTCATCGGCGAAAATCCGGATTCGAAATTGATATTGCTTTCCGATGAGCGTTATCCGAGGGTGCAAGTGACGTTTGGAGGCGCGGATGATTTCCGCGACCCGATGGTTGTCGATGCGGAAGAATTCATCGGCGTGAAAAGCTACAAGGCGAAAGGAAAGCGGTTGACTAATCTTGCCGTCGGCAAGATAGAAGAGATTGAGCCGCGCGAAGTGCCGGAAGAGGAAGCGCCGGAAGTGTCCGACAGCAGTGTAGAAACGGTGAAGGATGTCGACGATGTCATCAACCAAAACGACGTGCGCGACGAATTGACGGGACAACGCCGTCTGTTTGACGATAAGGAAGAATGAAAATCAAGGCGTTCATTCTGACGCTTGCTTTGCTTGCCGGAATCGGCACTGCATACGCACAAGGCGACACGGCGGCGGTGCGTCCCGCAGCGGTGTCCGTGACGCTTGATGCCGGAGGATTGCGCAATTTGGACACCTATCTTAGCCCTTTGCGCTATGGCGGACAGCATGTGCGTGTCGGGTTCGAACGATTTCGCGCTGCGCGGTTTCGTTCGGAATGCAGGGTGAATCAGATAGCTGCCGGAATCGGTTACGACCATTTGCAAAATCCGGCCGGCAACAATACGGTCCACATGCTGCTTGCCGATTTCGATTGGCGCATGATGCGGCGATGGGACAATGTGTTTGTCGACGGCTTGCGCCTTTATGCCGGCGGTGGCATGGGGTTTGACGGCGGCGTGGCATACAATCCGCGAAATTCAAACAATGTTTGTTCTCCGCAGATTTGGCTGAATGCCGGCATTTCGGGCATGGCTGTCTATGGCATGAAGCTTGGGCGATTGCCGCTGACGCTCCGTTGGCAAGTGGTGATGCCGGTGGCAGGCGTGTTTTTCTTGCCCGATTACGATCAGACATTTTATGAAATATATCTTGGCAATTACCGCGACGCGATCAACGTCGGATGGTGGGCAAACCGTTTCGACATGGAAAACGTGCTGACTGTCGATTTGCATTTTGGCGCAATCGCGTTGCGGGTGGGCTATCGAAATGATTTCACGACAGTGTGGGAGAACAACATCAGCGTGCGGCGGACGGCACATTCCGCAGTGGTCGGCGTTGCATGGGAGTCGATACGTCTTGTCCCCGGCAGCCGTGCAATTCCTGAAAATGTACGGTTGATATCGTCTTATTATTGACACGCTCGAAAATGGAAGCAGGCGAATCATCTTTTATTTTTAGTTCGGAAACACCTTTCATTTCGGGAGAGTTGACCGAAATAATGCCGCTCGAAAGCAGGACTGCTTCCGACAGCCCGTTTCGGATGCTCCGCGCCAAGCGTTACGGGCGTTGGGTGGCATTGAAAGCGTTGAAGCCGGGATATGTCGGAAATCCGTTTTATGAAGGTATTCTCGCCAAAGAATTTTCGATCGGCTATGGGTTGCAGCACAATGGCATTGCCCGCACGCTTGGTTTCGTGGCGCTTCCGGATGTCGGGAATGCAATTGAGTCGGACTACGTGGACGGCGTCACTTTGCGTGAATACATTGCAGCGCACAAGCCGCTTGCGCGGGAAGAAGCGCGGCGGATTGCCGGCGAATTGTGCGAGGCCGTGGAGTATCTGCACAGCCGTGGCGTGACGCATCGCGACTTGAAGCCGGACAATATCATGATAGAATCGCAAACGGGTTTGGTCAAATTGATTGATTTCGGATGTGCCGACACGCCCGATTTCGCTATTTTGAAATCTCCGACAGGCACGCCGCGCTATGCTGCTCCCGAGCAATTCGAAGCCGGAAAGAAGGCAAATCCGCAGGCCGACATATACGCGATCGGCGTCGTGCTCTCCGATTTGCTTATGGCCGTGAAACACGCGGATTCACGATTGCGGCGCATTGCCCGCCGGTGCATGCAGCCGGAAGGACGGCGATATGCAGCGGTTGGCGATATTCGCCGCGCGCTTTCTCGCAAAAGCCGCAGGGGTGTTGCCACTTTGTCGGCGGTTGTGTTGCTGGCATTGTCGGTTGGCATGGCAGGCGTTGTCGGTGTTATGAGGGAAAAGGCGACTTTTGAACAGCGTGTCGCCGAAAAGGTGCGCGTGGATTCGCTCGCAGAGCGTCGGCTTTCGGAAGAACTGATACGTTATGCCGAGCAGTATTCTTCTAAATATCTGGAAGAATGTATTCGCCGTATGCGCGACACGGCCATTCCGCCGGAAGAGCGCGGCAAAATTCCTTATGTCTTTGCTGAAAATATATTGAAAAATCTGGAGGATTATGCCATTCGCCGTTGCGATGGCGATACCCTCGAAGCCAAACGCTATTTGCCGCAAATGGTGCAGGTGTATCAGGGGGTGTATCGTCGATACTACTCTCAATTCTATGAGGCAATACTCAATATCTCCTCTTGAAAGGACATCGCTACGCACGTGGACAGAGGAGAACGATTCAATCTTGCTTCTGCAGGGCAATCTTTTGATCGTCAAGGCGGACGGTTATTTCACTCGGACGTGTTCAGTTTCCATTTCTTCTCCGGTTTCTTCGTCGGTATAAGAGATTACCATCGTGTCGTCGGTCAACTTTTCGATTTTGTCCGTGCTCTCTTTTGTAAATTCATGTTTGAGTTCTCGGATCATATCTTCCATTAGGGTCATGTATTGTTCTGCGGTTACTTCTGCAATGTCGTCTTTTTCTATGGCTTTCCATTCTTTCAGCTCGCATTCGAAGCTGTCGGCATCGCCTTTCGTTGCAATCTCCTTTTCAGTGGCGCTCCATGTGCCTTCGCCCGAAAGGGAGTAGGTAAGCGTGACGATGTTGGAGTAGGCATCCGTTTCCCATGTTTCTTCCCATTGCGGATAGATTCTCGCTATCAGCTCGCCTTCGGCCTTGAATGTGCGATCTGATTCGTAAGTGACGGTTGCGTCGATGGTAACATCGAATGCGTAGGACTCTTCCGTTTCTTCATATTCTATGGTTTTCAAACAATGCCATTCGCCTGCGATTTTCTTTTCAGTTTCGTTCAAGTCGTCGCCGCATCCGCCCAATGTCATGGCGGTCAAGCATGCTGCCGTTGCAGCCAAGAGGGTAAATTTCTTCATAATATGTGTGATTTATGTTGAAGCAAGGTTTGACAATAAATACAAAATTAGGCAAACTTTCCGTAAAAGCGCAATTTAGGAGAGTCAGAATGCTGCTTCTCTTGGTTTATGTTAGCAGGAAAAGCGAAGCCGGTCGACAAGGACCGGCTTTGCCGCAACTTCAAAAAATATTGTGTCGTTTGAGCAGAAGGCGTTGCTACTTTTTTGAAAATTCCATTTCTGTTCCGTCCTCACCTTCAAATGTCAATATGCTGTCGGTCAGTTTCTTGATTTTTATCGTTCCGTTGTCGGTGAGTGGAAGAGCTTTTACTATTTCCTCGAAGTCGGATTGGGAAAGACCTGATTCGTCTATGATAGTTTGGGCAATTTCGTCATCGCCGTCGGAATCCCAATTTGCTTCTGTTTCAAACTTGCCGCTTTCTATTTTCAGTTCATCTTTTGTTGCGCTCCATTTTCCGTCGCCTTTAAATTCGCAAACAAATTGTATGCTTGTCGGGAATTCGATTCCTAAATCATAAAAGTCGGCAGGTGAGATGTATTCATTTTCTTCCAAATAGCCATCCAGAGGTATGTCGATAGTCATTTCTCCTTCATAGGTGTAGGTCTTGTCGTCTTTGAATGTCGTATTCATGGTGATGGTGGCATCGGCAGTCGTGGATTCGTCGATTTCAATAGATTCCGAATCTTCTAATTCCCAATCGCCTACGATTTTCTTTTCGGTCTCGTTTGCGCAACTTGCAGCCATGAATGCAAATGCCGCGCATGCCGCAAGCATCATGCTTGTCTTTTTGAAATTCAATTTTTTCATTTGTAATGATTTTAGTTGGTTAATAAATAGTTGTATTAATGGTTTTATTGTGTGAATGTCGTGCGTCTATTCGAGCGGCAAGGCAATTTGCATGTGAGCTTCTATGAAGGTGCATAAATATGGTTGTCGCCTTGTCGTTGTTTAGACCCGATTGTAATTGCTTTTTTTACATTTACAATGCAAAGTAAGCGAGTGTTTGCCAAATTTCAATCGTTCAAATAGATTCAAACAGATTCATTTTGGTTCAAATTAATTCAAAAAAATTTAAATGCCGAAATTGTACTAAATTTGTACTTAAAAGTGGCTACATGAAAATAGACGGATATAAAATAGAATGCTTGAAAGCAGAGATAGAAAAGAAGTTGGGGCGCACGTTCAAGTCGCCGGTCGACTTTGATTATCTTGCCCTTAAAATCGGCGAAGAGCCACAATCGAAAGTCAGTATTTCCACGTTGAAACGGTTATGGAATTATGTGTCGTACACGTCTTCTCCGTCGTTGACGACACTGTCATCGCTGGCACGGTTTATCGGTTACACGGATTGGGACCACTATGTGACGGAATTGGCGCGCCGCAACGTCGAGGATTCCGGATTTCTTTCGATAGAGCAGGTGCGCACGCGCGATCTCCACGTCGGCGACGAGTTGCACGTAGAATGGGCGCCGGATCGTCAATGCCGGTTTGAATTTCTCGGCGGCGACCGTTTCAAGGTGAAAGAGTCGGTCAATTCGAAACTGTCGGCGGGCGACACGTTTGCCGCCATCTTGTTTGGCGTAGGGGCACCTTTGTATATCACCGATTTGATTCACGATGGAAGCACGCAGGCCGTGAGCTATGTGGCCGGCGAACGGAGGGGGCTGACTGCCATACAAATCGTAGTGAAGAAATAGGCGTGTCTTATGCTCGTTTTGCGCCAAAGAGCCAATGTGCCAAAAATGGGCTCAGCCTGATGATGTTGCTTGCAAGCAAGCATATTCCAATCACCAATATAGCCAGCAAGAGCGAAAGAAACAATTCTAAAATTTGGTTGTTCGGATAGTCGGCAAAAAATCGGCCGACGACATTCAAGCCTTTTGGCAGGAAAAGGTAGTGCAACAGATAGATGTCCAAAGTGTGGCGCCCGACGTATTGCAAGATTCTGCCCAGTGGCGTGTTTGACGCGAACGAAGCCTGATATTTGCGGAAAAACATAAACACAATTGCCACGCCCAAGCAGCCGGTTGCCAATAGATATGGGATGCGGATGGGGCCGGCTACGTGTCCTTGATGCAGTGCAAATATTGTGATGCCGAAAAATGCCAAAAGTATTGCGCCCGAGAAATAGGCATTGTCCATTAGTTTCTGGACTTGGTCGAAATGCTTTTTTGCCAACGTCCCGATTGCAAAGAATAGGAAATATCCGATTCTGCTGTCTAAACCCAAAAAGCCGCACACGGAAGATTCTTGTACGGTTTGCAGGAATTGAGGCATTGACGTTATGCAATATATGGCAATGCCGACAATGAGAAGCGCCCAATCCGCACCGTCTTTTTTCCTAAACAAGTTGCATATCAAGCGGAAGGTCACGTAGATCAAGAAAAATTCAAACAACGCGATTGTGAACCAATAACCTCTTTTCAATGGCGAGAAGCAACTTGCTTCGAAAGAGAGGTCCATCGTAAAGGCATAGATGAATAAAAATAAGAAAGTCGGGACTAATTGAATTTCTGCCTTTTTTGAGAGAAAGGTCAGGCTTTTGCGCACAGTCCATTTAAAATCATTTTTATATAGGAGGAATCCGCTGATAAAGAAAAACAGAGGCATCCTGAATAGGATGAATAGCGCATTGAAAGAGAGAAAATCGTTTCCTCCGAAAGCAATGTCGTTTTTTAAAGCGCCTGAATAGCTGAACGCGATGATATGCGAATATACGACCAGAAGCATTGCGAACCCTCGCATCGCGTCGATATATTCGATTCGTTTTGTCCCTTGTTGCATGGCAAGAGTTTTGGCGGTCAGAGCACGGCGTTGAAATCGGCAATGAGACGGTCCACGTTTTCCGGCAGCGTCGCCCAGCTTGTGCAGATGCGCACTTCCGACATGTCGGGCGTTTCGTGTTCGGTGAACGAGAAGATATATTTGTCGGAAAGGCGGCGAATCACGCTGTCGGGGAGAATGGGGAATTGTTGGTTTGTCGTCGATGGAAATTTCAAGGCAACGCCTTTCGCTTCGAGCGCGTGGCGGATGCGCATGGCTTGCGCGACGGCATGCCGCGACAGTTGCATATACAGGTCGTCTTCGAAAAGCACTTCGAATTGTATGCCGATCAGCCGGCCTTTTGCCAACAGTCCGCCGTTTTGTTTGATCATGTAGCGGAATCCGGCATCAAGTCCTGCCGCAGGGAAAACGACGGCTTCGCCAAAGAGCGCGCCTATTTTCGTTCCTCCGATGTAGAATACGTCGCAAAGACGGGCAATGTCGGGAAGCGTCAAGTCGTTGTCGCCGGCAGCCAATCCGTAGCCCAAGCGTGCTCCGTCGATGAAAAGCGGCAAGCGATGGCGGCGGCATGTCGCGCTGATGGCTTCAAGCTCGGCTTTCGAGTAGATTGTTCCGACTTCGGTGGAAAACGAGATGTAGACCATGCCGGGCTGCACGCAATGTTCGGGGCTGGCATCGCCGTAGTGGAGTTCGCACACTTCGTCGATCGATTCCGGACGCAATTTTCCATTGATGCCTTTCACGGCAATGACTTTGTGTCCGGTCGACTCGATGGCACCTGTTTCGTGCACGGCAATATGTCCTGTCTCGACACAAATAACGCCCTGATAAGGGCGAAGCAGGGAGGCTATGACAGTCTTGTTGGTTTGCGTGCCGCCGACGAGGAAATGGACGGATGCGTCGGGTGTGCCGCAAGCCTCTTTGATCAGACGGCGGGCATTTTCGCAGAAACAATCTTTCCCGTAGCCCGGGGTTTGTGTCATGTTGGTGGCGGCGAGCCGCTCCAAGATTCGAGGATGAGCGCCCTCTGTATAATCGCATTCAAAGTTGATCATGTGAAAAAGGCATTATGTTTGGCGCGACAAAGATACTGCTTATTATTGCAAATTCGAAAATATTTTTTGCCGGATGCAACTTCTCGGCGGCATTCGTGCGTCTAAGGGATGACGCCCTTTCTTGAAAAGCCGGATTGCATGCTTGCAGACGCGCACGAATGTAATTTAGAACTTTTTAACAAGGGGGGGGGTAAAAAAAGAATTTATGTATATATTTGCGCCGTATTTTTCATGTAATAAAAAGAATCTATGAGAAAGTTTTTACTGTATGCCGCAACGGTATGCCTGCCGTTGACATGCTTTTCGATACCGGCTTCGGCCGCCGATTTTTTTGTGAAAGGAGTTGTTGCCGATTCGTTGACAAACGAAACTGAACCCTATGCCACGTTGCGAGTCGACCGTGCCGATGGCAGCACGGACAAGGCGATTGCGCTTTTCGTGAGCGATGAAAAAGGAGCGTTTTCCGAACAATTGCCCGCTTCGGGGGAGTATAAATTGACGGTGTCGGGCGTTGGAAAACACGCGTTTCAACGCACGTTTGCCGTGAGCGATTCGGTGCCGGTTTTCGATTTTGGGCGAATTTTGTTACGCTCCGGCGTAGAGCTCGATGAGGTGAATGTCGTGGCTCAAAAGCCGCTTGTAAAGGCTGAAATAGATAAAATATCTTATAATATCGAAGACGACCCCGACTCGGAGACCAAAACGACACTCGAAATGCTTCGCAAGGTGCCGATGGTGTCTGTCGATGGGCAAGACAATATCACGGTGAACGGGTCGTCGAATTTTAAAGTATACGTGAACGGGAAGCCCAATTCGCTGATGAGCAACAACCCGAAAGAAGTGTTGAAAAGTTTGCCGGCAAGCACCATTAAATCGATAGAGGTGATCACCGAGCCCGGGGCGAAATACGATGCGGAAGGCGTTGGCGGCATTTTGAACATCGTCACGACCGACGTGAAGATGCAAGGCTATAATGTCTCGTTGGGTGCCAATGCCTACAACCGTGGTGCAGGCGGTTACTTTTTTGGAACGGCGCAAATCGGCAAATTCACGGTTTCCGGCAACTATTCTTACAGCTATTCGACATGGGACAGCGGCGACAGCCGCGGGGAGCGCGTCGATTATGACGATGCCGGCAACGATAATCGTATCCTGCGCACGAATCAATGGGGCGACAACAACAAAAGCAAATTCCAATATGGATATCTCGAAGGAAGCTATGAACCCGACACGTTGAACTTGATTACTTTCTCCGGAAATTTCTACAGAGGCAAAAGCAACTACGGGACAATATCGGAAACGGCGATGTACGACCTTTCGCAAACGAAGCTTTACAGTTATCGTTCGAACGGACCGGCAGAAAACACTTATGGCTCGGTTGGCGTGAATGTGGACTACCAGCATTCGTTTGCGCGTCGCAAAGGCGAGTATTTCACATTGTCTTACCGTTTCGACAATATGCCGAACTCTTCGAAAACATCGACTTTCTATACGGATCTTTTCAATGTGCCCGAATCGTTCGACCTGCGCGGGCAGACGCAAGACGACGATGCCCACACGTCGGAGCACACGGTTCAGGCGGATTACGTGAACCCGATTACGGAGAAGCATTATGTCGACGGTGGATTGAAATTCGTGGCTCGAAACAATTCGAGCGACAGCCGCGTGTATTTTGAGGGAGCAGACGGCGTGTTTGCTTACGATGAAGCGCATTCGAGCCTGTTCGACCAAAAGCAGAACATATTGGCGCTTTATGCCGATTACCAATTGAAATTGGGCAAATTCGGGGCAAAAGCGGGCGTGCGCTACGAACATACGTTCATGAATGTGGATTATGCGCTTCATCCTGAGCAAAATTACAGCGCAGGGTTCGACGATGTCGTGCCTTCTGTCGCGCTGTCGTATTCATTGGGAATGGCGCAGACGTTGCGTTTGGTTTACAACATGCGCCTTTACCGTCCCGGAATTTGGTACTTGAATCCATTCCGTTCGTCGACGTCGCCAACCGACGTAAGCTATGGCAATCCGGATTTGCAGACCGAGAAATACCATTCGGTGGGAATGCGATATAGCAGTTTTTCGCAACATTTCAACATCAATCTCGGATTGAACTACAATTACGTGGGGAACGGCATTTCCGGATATTCTTTCGTGCGCGACGGCGTGCGCGAAAGCACTTACGGCAATATTGTCGAGCAGCAGACCGTCTTTCTGTCGGCGTGGCTCAACTGGAATCCTACGGCAAAGACGCGGTTCACGTTGAATATGAGTGGAGCATACGACAATTATAAAAGCGACGTGCTGGGCGAAAAAAACGACGGTTTCCGGATGTTTGCCTATGGAAGCTTTGAACAAGAGTTGTTTTGGAAAATCAATCTGAATGCTTATGGAGGCGGCAGCACGCCTTATGTGTCATTGCAAAGCAAGGGAAGTTCTTACAACTATTATGGGTTGTCGCTGTATCGGAAATTTTTGAAAGACGACCGCCTGTCGGTATCGATTTTTGCAGGTGACTTTTTGCAAAAAAAGCAGAAACGTACCACGACATACTCTACTGCCTCATACCGTTCGACGAGCCACATGGAATTTTCCAACTACAATTTTGGCATTTCGCTGTCGTGGCGTTTCGGCGATTTGAAGGCGCAAGTGAAACGTGCTCAACGCGGTATCAGCAACGACGATGTGAAGGACGGCGGAGGACAACAAGGCGGTAGTTCGGGTGGCGGCAGGTAGCATCATCAAAGCCTGAGGAGGACAGCGCGCATTTGCCAAACTTCACTTGTATTCAATCCTCAACCATCGACCGCTACCGGCAATGTCTCCCTCTGTTCACGTGCGAAGCACGTTAATAGGGGGAGTCCGCGCTCCGGCGCGGGTAGGGGTGCCAACATAATCCGCAAGGATTATTTTCCGAATAAAAACTAAGCAACGTGCAGCGTTGATTCTTACAGAACCCCTCCGCCTACGGCATCTTCCCTATCCGTGCTATCGCGTGGCAGAGGTGGAAATTGCAACTTCCAACTTTTGACAAATATATTGCTAAGCACAGTTGCATGCCGACTGATATGCGTGCCCCTGCTAATAATCTGCTAATTCCTTTTTAGTGGCATGATATAAAAAAACCGGCTCTTCCCGAGTCGGCAAACCTAAACTATATTATGTAACTATGAGAAAATTTCTTGTGGGATAAAAAACAGCGTTTGTATTACTGTTTGTCGACTCCGGCAACGTATCCCCTGCGTCGGAGGAGCAACGATGCGTTCGGATGGAAGCTGTGCGACGGTGCCGCGTTGCTTCGCTTGGAATAATTAATAGTGTTCATCGTGTTTTTCTCCTTTCTTTGTTTCGGATGCTTCTTGCATCTATTCCTTCAACAATCTTTTTCATTGCAAAAGTAGTGCCATTTTGCATCAGAAACAAGAAATAAATGTTAAAAATATGTTTTAAAGCATAGTTTTATGACATTATTCATTGAGATAACACCTCACTTCGCCTATTGGCAGTTTGCCTTTCAGCATAAGCGGCGTATGCGTTTTGTCGATGGAAATCCATGTGTGCATGTCGTCCGACGATTTTTTGCGTCCGTCCTGCGTGAATGTGAACACGACGTGGTATGCTTTTCGAGTTTCCTTGTTGCGCAATTCGATATTTTCAACGCCGATGAAACGGATGTCGATTCGCTCTTTCTTGCGTCCGGAAAAGACTGTGGAAGAAACGGTAGTGTTCTTTTTCATTCGGTTGAAATCGAGTGTCCGCAAATAGTAGAAGATGCTCAACATGTCGTAGGCTTGGCCTTCGGTTTCCAATGTGGCTTGTTGAGGCGCACGTCCGGGGCGCAATCGCGTGCATTGTGCGTGGCTACGCTTTGGCGAGTATGAATATTCCACAATGTCGATGCCACTGTATTTGCCTTCGTGGGATGCCTTGCGATAGCGCAGCGGCTGCAACCGGTCGTTGCGCGTGGATATGGTGCAACTTAAAGTGTCGCGCACTCGAAACAATTTGTCGACCCATGAAAGCGACCGTGCCGTGAGTTCCGCTTCGTATTTGTTGCCGGTTTGATGGATGGAGAGGGTGGCGCTGCCGGCATGCTTCCAAACGATGCCCCAATGGTAGATGATGTCGTAGCGGAGGGTTTCTCCACGGAATGCAGGATAATCGGCAAATGCCGTTGCCGTGGAAAGCAGCAGGAAGCATGCCGTAATGATTATCTTGCGAATGGCCTTCATTGTTTCTCCGGCGATTGCTCGGCGGCATTTCCGTGTTTGAGTATCGCTTCGTAGCGCTGCTCGTCGTTGATTATTTTCAGCGCTTCTTGGAAAATATCGTTGCGCTTGTTGATTACTTGAAAGTAGGTGCTTGTATTGAACAAGTCGTTTGCAATCACGGCTTTCAGTATGTCGCGAAGCAATTCTTTCGAAGTGGCGAATTGCTCGTCGTCCTTTTTCACGCCTTCTTGTTCGCCGGCTTTTGCCAAGTTGTCGATCATGGCATCGTCGACTGCAAACGTGGAGACAAACGCATTGGCATCCGGATATTTTTCTTTCAGCATGGCGCGGTTTTCATCGACATATTTCAACGCAAACTGTGTGATGACGCCTTTGGCAACGAGGTCGCGATAGTAGCGGGTGTTGAGCGTCGTGTCGAGCGGCACGAACACGTCGGGCATGATGCCGCCTCCGCCATATACGGTGCGATGGTTTTTCAGCGTTTGGAATTTCAACGAATCGGCGAAGTGGATGCTGTCGGCGCTGAGGAACTCGCCGTGGTTGTAGCGGTCGATTATGTCTTTGTCGTATTCTTCACGGTCGCCTTTGACGTATGGTTTTTGGATGTTGCGTCCCGACGGCGTGTAGTATCGGGCTATGGTGAGGCGGAAAGACGAGGTGTCGGGGAGCATGAATTCGCGTTGCACAAGGCCTTTCCCGAACGAGCGTCGGCCCACCACGACGCCGCGATCCCAATCCTGCAATGCGCCTGCAAGAATTTCGCTTGCCGATGCGGAAAATTGGTTGATCATGACCACGACTTTTTCCGATTTGAAACGACCCTTCCCGTCGGAAAGCAAGTCTTGACGGCGGCTGTGATTGCCTTGCGTGTAGACGATCAATTGTTTTTTTCCGAGCATTTCGTTGGCGATCTCGGCAGCAATGTTCATGTATCCGCCGCCATTGTCGGAAAGGTCGAGAATCAATTGTTTCATGCCTTGCGCTTTCAGGCGTTTGAGCGCTTCCTCAAATTCGGTGAATGTGGTCATTCCGAAGCGGGAAAGCCGGATGTAGCCTGTCTTGTCGTCTGCCATGTAGACGGCATCGATGCTGTTCACGGGTATGTCGTCGCGCGTGATGCGGAATTGGAGCGGTTCAGCCGTGCCGCGTCTCACTACTGTGACATCCACTTTTGTCCCTTTTTTGCCGCGAAGCATTTTCATGATAGCCGTGTTTTTCATCTTTTTTCCGGCAATGACAGTGTCGTCGACGGCGATGAAGCGGTCGCCCGGCAGAATCCCCACTTTTTCCGACGGCCCGCCGGCGATGGTTTGGATCACGTAGAGCGTGTCTTTCTGCATGTTGAATTGGATGCCGATTCCGCTGAAACTGCCTTGCATCACTTCTTGCGTTTCCAGCGTCTCTTCTCTTGTGCTGTATGTGGAATGCGGGTCGAGTTCTTCAAGCATTCCGCGTATGGCATCTTCGACGAGCTTGTCTTCGTCGACTTTGTCGACATACATTTCGGAGATGATCGATTCGACGTAAGAAAGTTTTTGGCGCGGTTGGATTTTTTTCGAAATGGATTGCGCCATTTGGATGTTGCCGGCTATGAGGAGGGCAAGGAGCACATATTTGAAAGACTTCATATCTTAGTTCTTAGAGGTTGATTTTGTAATTGGGAGGGAGCAGGCTCGACACGTCGCGGCCGTAGCTTATCAGTTCGCGAACGATTGACGAGCTGATATGTTCGTATTCCGGAAGGGTGTAGAGCAGCACGGTTTCTATTCCGGAGATGCTGCGATTCACCTCTGCAAGGTTTTTTTCGTATTCGAAATCCTGTATCAACCGCACTCCTCGCAGGATGAATCGGGCGTTGTGGGCCGCTGCTGCTTCCACGGTGAGCCCTGTGTAGGAAACGACTTCGATGCGAGGTTCGGTGGCATAGATTGCGCGAATGGCTTCGATGCGGTTTTTTTCGGTCATGAACGAATGCTTGTTGGCGTTCACGCCCACTGCCACGATGATTTTGTCGAACAGGGGCAATGCGCGTTCGACGATGGAGTGGTGTCCGATGGTGAACGGGTCGAACGATCCGGGGAAAAGTGCGATTCGTTGCTCCATGGTTAGTGAGTTTTATCGAGGTTTTCGTCGTCTTCCACCACGAGGTTGTCGACGATGAACAATTGGCGTTCCATTGTGTTTTTGCCCATGTAGAATTCGAGCATTTCCTTGACGGAGTCTTCTTTGCGCAGTTTCACTTGGTCGAGGCGCATGTCGGGTCCGATGAAGTCTTTGAATTCATCCGACGATATTTCTCCCAATCCTTTGAATCGGGTGATTTCGGCATTTGCTCCGAGCTTGTTGATTGCGGCGATTCGTTCTTCGTCGGAGTAGCAATAGTATGTTTCATTTCCTGCCTCGCCTTTTTTGCGTTTGCGCGACGTTTTTTTGTTGCGCACGCGGAACAATGGCGTTTGCAGGATGAACACGTGTCCTTTTTTGATCAAATCGGGGAAGAATTGGAGCAGGAAGGTGATCATCAGCAGGCGGATGTGCATTCCGTCGACATCGGCATCGGTGGCGATGATGACTTTGTTGTAGCGAAGCCCTTCGATGCCGTCTTCGATGTTGAGCGCGGCTTGCAGCAGATTGAACTCTTCGTTTTCGTAGACCACTTTCTGCGTTTTGCCGTAAGTGTTCAGCGGTTTTCCCCGCAAAGAGAACACGGCTTGCGTTTCGACATCGCGGATTTTCGTGATGGTGCCGGTGGCGGAAAGCCCTTCGGTTATGAATATCGACGATTCGTCGCGGCGGTCGCCTTTGGCATCGTTGTAGTGGATGCGGCAGTCGCGAAGTTTGCGGTTGTGCAGGCTCACTTTTTTGGCACGTTCCCGTGCTTGTTTCGTGACGCCTGCGATTGCTTTGCGTTCTTTCTCCGATTCTTGTATCTTGTGTAGCATGATCTCGGCTGTTTCGCCGTTGATATGCAGGTAGTTGTCTAATTCTTTTTTGATGAAGTCGCCAATGAATTTGGCCACTGTCGGTCCGTTTGGCCCCATGTCGCGCGAGCCGAGTCTCGTCTTGGTTTGCGATTCAAACACGGGTTCTTCCACTTTGATGCTGATGGCGGCAGCCATGCCGTTGCGGATGTCGGAATATTCGAAATTTTTCCCGTAGAATTCTTTGATGGTGCGCGACACGGATTCGCGGAATGCCGTCAAGTGCGTGCCGCCTTGCGTGGTGTGCTGCCCGTTGACGAAGGAATAGTATTCTTCTCCGTATTGCGACGTATGGGTGATGACGATTTCGATGTCGGTCCCCGTGAAATGGATGATGGGATAGAGCGGCTCGTTGGTCATGTTTTCTTTCAGCAAGTCGAGAAGACCGTTGCGCGAATGCATCTTCTGCCCGTTGAAGACGATGGTGAGCCCTGTGTTGAGAAACGTGTAGTTTTTCAACAACGCTTCGACATATTCGTCTTTGTATTTGAAATCTTTGAAAATTTCGTTGTCGGGAATGAATTTCACGTATGTGCCGCTTTCTTTATCCGACGGAAAAATGCCGTTGTCTTCGACAACTTCTCCGCGAACGTATTTCACGGTTCTACCTTGATTGTCGCGATAGGCGGTTACTTCGAAATACGATGAGAGCGCGTTTGTGGCTTTGATGCCGACACCGTTTAGCCCCACGGATTTTTTGAATGCGGGAGAGTCGTATTTTGCCCCGGTGTTCATTTTCGACGAAACGTCCAATACGGATTCGAGGGGGATGCCGCGTCCATAGTCGCGCACTTCCACTGTCCCGTTGTCGGCGATGTCGACTTTGATTTGTCGACCGAACCCCATGGCATATTCGTCGATGGCATTGTCGAGCACTTCTTTGAGGATGACGTAGATGCCGTCGTCGGCATGCGAGCCGTCGCCGAGCTTGCCGATATACATGCCGGGGCGGCGACGGATGTGTTCCCTCCAATCGAGCGTTTTGATGTCGTCGGCTGTGTAGCTTGCCGGTTCTTGCATGTTATGTTCCAAGAGTTCTGCCATTTCTGCCGTAGAATTATAGGTAGCGAGTTATGGCGCTTTCGAGGTTGTCGATGTCGGTGACGCGCTCCGAGAGGGTTCCGTCGCGGCCGATGATAAACAAGCAAGGCAACGATGTCACGTTGTATTTCAACAAGTTTTGCGAACTGAGTCCTGCCGGATCGTAGACCGTGATCCATGGCAAGTTGACCGCCGCGTCTTTCCAAAGGAATTCGTTGTCGTCGTAACCGATTTGGTATATTTCGAATCCTTGGGATGCGTATTTTTTGTAGATGTCGGCGAGCATGCGGTTGAATTTGGGCGATTCCGAGGCTGCGTAGGTAGTGAAGTTGAGCAGTATCACTTTGCCCGACGAAGCGAATTCGCTCAGCCGTTGCTCTTTGCCGTCTTTGTTTTTGAGCGCGATTTCGAGGATGCCCACTTGCGAGGCTTGGATCGTGTCGCGTGTTGCAGCCGATGCCGACGGTTGCAGCCGCATGCCGGCGAGGTATTCAGTGGCAAGCAGTTGCGTCAATGGGTCGTTCGGGCGATGTGTGTGGTAGCCGGTTGCTACGGCTCCGATTATTTTCAAATCCTTTGGATTCTCCGGCGCAAACAGCCGATGCCCGTCGATTAGTTTTTCGACTGTATAGAACGCCACGATGCTCGACGGATTTTGCAGGATTTTTTCTGTCAGTTCTGTTTTGGCTTGCGTGTAGGCGGGGTTTGTGACGTGTATGCCAGAAAGGGCGCGAGCCACGCTGTCGACTTGCATCATCCAAACGGCATTATCGGAACCTTCGATTTTATAATTGATGTCGAATCCGGCTGTGTCGGTCCGAAGCGTGATGTGCTCGATGCTGTCGACCGGAAAATAGATGTAGCGCCCGTTGCGTCCGATGCGGAGCACTTCGGGATAGGCGGGGCGCTCGCTTTCAAATGAAAATTCGCCGTCGCCATCGGTCGGGATGGAATCGGTTGTCACCCATGATCCGTTGACGGAACGTTGCAATACCAAAGTTTCGTCCGAAGCGCCTTCGACTACGCCGGACAAACGGAAATTGTCGCCATTGTCGCAGGAATAGAGAGCGGCAGCGGCTATCAATGTGTAAAGAAGTTTTTTCATTCGTAGAAATTTTGACGCTCCAAAGTTACGTTTTTTTCGCGAAAAAACGGCAAAACAGCGTTTCGATTCTCTCCGGAGGCGGTTGTTTGTCGGGTGTGCGGCATCTTTGTGAAAGATATTTGCTCGCTCGTTGCGCGAGCCGTCGCATTTTTTCAAGAAGCGAATTTTTCTTGCATTTATTTGTCGGGATTTCCGAAATGCGCTATCTTTGCAACCGCAAAATTCAAGGAGTGATGCTCGAGTGGCTGAAGAGGCACGCCTGGAAAGCGTGTATACGTCAAAAGCGTATCCCGAGTTCGAATCTCGGTCACTCCGCAAGTAGAAATAAAGACGTTTAAATGCATTGGGATTTGTCGGTATGGCAAATCCCAATGTGTTTTTTGAGGATGCTATTTTTGTATTGCGCATTCATGCTTTAATTCGTTTACAATAGCCTTGTTGATGAAATCATTGATGGTCATGCCTGTGCTTGCGGCAAACATGGCTACGCGAGAATGGAGATCGGAAGTCATCCGCAAGTTGAGTTTTCCACTAAATGGCTTTACCGGCTCAATTCCATCCGCCTTGCAGCCTTCAAGGTAGCTATCTATTCCTTCCTCAAAATCCTTGCGAAGCTCATCAATGGTAGTCCCTTCATAAAGAATTAAGGATTTGTTGCCCATCCCTTGAACTCTTCCGCAAAGGCAATTATCCTCTTTGCTGTATTCCACAGAGCCTTTGTAGCCTTTGTATTCCAAATAATCCATAATTTTTATATTAAGCCGTTATTTTTCAAATGTTGATAAATCGCTTTCATCATCCATGCTTTCATTACGCTGCTCGGATGTGGGCGATGTAAATCTATATATTGCCCTGTTTCTTCGTTTTTAAAACGAATACGAGAGCCAGAAGTGGCACCCTTGTTGTGCTTAGCGTAGCCGAAGTAGCTTAATAGGGTTTGGCATTCTTCAAAAGTGAAGTCTTTTGGTTGTTTCTTAAACCGTTCTATTAACTTTTCTTTAGAACCCATTCTAATTTCTTGATTTTATGCAAAGGTACTAATTTTGGTACTAAATACAAAAGATGTAAGAGAAAAATAGCGGCATCATGAGAAATGGCAGAGTCTTTGTAGCGGTTGCAAATAAATTCAATCATTTGGCTGCCGTGTCCTTTCTGTTGATGGCATGGGGCGACTGCCAAATTCATCAATTCGCATTGCCCGTGAGCCTTTTTCGAAACTACGGCTGTGGCTATCGGCTCGTTTTGGCGACGAGCAAGAATCGATGATCGACCGCTATTTGGAATGCAGCGACATGTTTG
>OIXG01000476.1_pt1 | contig 48936 bp, 55 predicted proteins | sample 1587731 | NCBI WGS metagenome assembly OIXG01 (sample SAMEA3888908, study PRJEB22519) | human gut metagenome | biome: human gut; feature: human-associated habitat; material: faeces | place: Denmark | collected 2010 | reverse complement strand
TCGTGGATCTTAGAAACGCCAGCGTGACCATCAATGGCAAAGAGTATACCGCCGCCGCGCTTTCCATGAACAAATACGGTGTCACGGCAATGCTCTGGTATCCAGTGCAGGATACGGATGCCACCACGGTCACCGTCAATGGTATGACCGGCGTGAAGGATGTTTTCGGTCATACGCTGGATACCACGCCCTATCAAAGCAACTCGATTGCCGGCGTTGAGCTGAAGAGCGTCTTGATGCGCAACGCCCCCACCGCACTGACCGCCGACTACGACAACGGCAAATCACACCTGCAAGGTTGTCACAAAGAAAAGCCGCCCGAAAAGGACGGCTTTAATTATTCCCGTTATTCCCCGAGGCCGGAGGGCGGCAGCTTGGGGTACAGCAGCAGCTCGAAGTTATCGAACGGCCCATTGCGGCCGGAACGGTGGAGCTTGGTGTATTCGACCTTTTCCAGCACGCCTTTTAGCATATCGTTCTTGGCCTGCGCGGAGGGCAGGGCGGCGTAGACTTCCAGCAGCTTTTCCACCTTGGGGATGATGTTCCGGCGGGAGGCGGCACGGGCCTCCTCCTCGGCCAGCTCGGAGGTGAGGGTGGCGATGCTCTCCTGGGCGGCATTGATGCGCCCGGTGAGAGACCGGGAGCGGGAGAGGAACGTCTCGGTATCGTAGACCCCCTGCTCCAAGAGGTCGTGGGTGCGCTCGAGCTGCCGGTGAAGCGTCTCCACCTCGGACTGGGCCTTGCGGATGGACTTGGCTTTCAGCTCCATGAGGGCCTGCTCCTCGGAGGGAGGCCGGTCAGACCATTCGAGCCGGTAGTCGTCCAGCCATTGGGCGAGGGCCTGCAGCAGACGCTCCTCGACGATGGCGTACTTGGAGCCGACGTTATCGCAGGCGCGGTTGGGGCACATGAGCATCCCGCCGTAGGCAGGATTGGGCCGGAGGACGATGTGGCGGCCGCATTTGCCGCAGACCAGAATACCGGCCAGAGGATTGGTAACGACGTTCGCGGCCTGCACAGGCGGAGGGCCTTTTTGAGAAAGCAGGTCTTGAGCCGCGAGGAAAACGGCCTCGTCCACGATGGCAGGGTGCAGGCCATCGACGTAGACCTGCTCCTCGGCGGGGGCAGTGTACCGCTCGACGCGGATGGTATTGTCGATGATGCGCTTTTTCGTCTTGTGGACGTTCCAGCGAATTTTCCCGATGTAGACAGGATTTTCGAGGATGGACTGAACCGTGGTGCTGCTCCAACAGGGCGCACCGCCCGGAGGGGTAACGCCCATGCGGTCAAGCCGCACGGCGAGGGAGTACGTCCCCAGTTTTTTCACCTCACCGTCCTCCCCCTCCTCGCCGGAGGTGTAGAGCCGGAAGATGAAGCGGACAATATCGGCCTCGGCCTCGACCGGGCGCAGCGTCCAGCCTTTGTCGTTCGGCACCCGGATTTTCTCGTAGCCGTAGGGGGCCACCCCGGAGACCCACTTGCCCTCTTTGGCAGCGGCAAGGCGGCCCCGCTGCAGGCGGCGGTTGATGGTTTTATACTCCCGGCGGGACATGAACAGACCAAACTCGAAATACTCCTCGTCGTACTCGTTGTTGGGGTCGTAGACCTTGAGCGGGGTAACGATTTTCGTCCCGGAATACTTGAACGTCTGCGCCATGATGCCTTGGTCGATGGTGTCGCCACGGGCCAGACGCTCGACCTCCACGACGAGGACACCGGCCCACCGGCCCTGCTCGACCTCTTGGAGGAGGTGCTGCATCACGGGACGGGCGGCAATCGTCTCGCCGGAGACGACCTCCCGGTAAATTTGAGTGACGTTGAGCCGGTCGCGCCGGGCGACCTCGAGGAGGAGCTTTTCGTGGCGGGCCAGCGTTTCGCCCTCGCCGTGGGCCTCGGCCTCGATGTCAACGCGGGACTTTCGGAGATACATACAGTATTCCTCGGCGGAGGAAAGGGGTGGATATTTGCGCAAAGGGTATCACCTCCAAAGGAAACGCCCCTCACGGGGAGGGGCGAAAGTCCACGTAAATCACATTGCCGACCCGCTTTTGTACTCTACGGCTCCGTCTTTCTTGACGTTGAACGCGATTTCCATATCGGCCTGCATGAGCTTGTCCAGCAGAGCGGCCACCTCGTTTTTGAGCTGGCTCTGCATCGCCATCAAGTCAGACAGGGCAACGGGGTCGGTCACGGCCCCGCCGGAGGCCTCGATTGCCTTGCGGATGTCCGCCCGCTGGGATTGGAGCGTGTGAAGCAGCTCCTCGTACACCCGGAGGCGTTCGGGGCGGGCAAGCTGCATATCGCGGGACAGGAGCAGGTAGAAGCTATCAAAGCACTTGGAGACGATAGGGCGCAGCTCGGCGGGCATATTCTTGAAATGCCGCTCAAAGTTTACCTTGTCGTTGAAAAAGACCTGCTCGACGTGATTGCGCTCGTCGGAGTAGCCCAGCAGGTAGTCGGTGGACACGCCGAAGTAATTTGCCAGCCAGCAGACCGTATCGAGGTCAGGCTCTTTCCCCTCCGTCTCATAGCCGGAGACGGTGGAACGCTTTTTGTGAATGAGTTGGGCCAAGTCCTCTTGAGTGAGGCCCCGCTCTTTGCGCAGGGAAATCAGGCGGTTAGAGAAGTTTTGCATAGGACAGCACCTCCACGGTAAATTTAATCATAGCATTTTTGCCCCGTTTTGTGTAGATAATGCCCCTAAAATCGGCAAATATCAGGAGATTGCGAAAAAACTTTTGCGGATTGGTTGACATTGCCCCAAAAAGGGACTATAATCATCTACAGAACCCCAAAACGGGACACACGCAAGGAAAGGAGCGAGAACATGAGAGCGAAGTTGCAGCAGTTGCGGAAATCGCTTGGCTACACCCAGCAGACGTTCAGTGCTGCGGTGGGAACGAGCCGCAGCCACTACGCGCAGATTGAGACAGGAGACAAACAGCCCGCGTTGCGGCTGGCGTTGCGGATTAAGCGAGTGCTGAACTACTACGGCGACGACATTTTCGACAACACGATGCCCGTGGGACGGAAGTAAATTTTTTTACCCCGGAACGCCCCAAAATGGGGCGCAAAAGGCAAAGAGAAGCGAAAGAGCGTCGCTGATAGCGTCGCGCCTCTTGTCTGAACCTGTAATAATTTTACCGCGAGAGGGGGCGGAAATAAATGTCAAGACAGGCTACAAAAGCCGTAGGCAACAGGTACTACGAGGCCCGAATGAGGGCGGCAAAGTACAACGAAAAGCTCTTGACAAGGGCGGGGGCGATTGAATACCTCCCCGGAGTGACGGAGGACAGCCTCAAGAAATACGAGTTGGACATCACGAGACCGCCGAACATCGTAGTCGCGCTGATGGCGGACGCATACAACGAGCCGGAGCTGCGGTCGTGGTACTGCGTGAACGAGTGCCCGCTGGGAAAGGATTGCCGGGAGATACCGGAGATGCCCGCAGAGCGAGCCTTGATACGGCTCCAAAACTCGGTTTACGAGATGGAAGAAGTCACGAAGCAGTTATCGCTCATCATGGAGGACGGGGCAGTATCAGCCGGGGAATGGGACACGCTGGAGGAGATCCGGAAAAAGCTCCTCGAGTTCCGCCGGAGGGCAGACGAAAACCTCGCCGTACTGGAAAAGGCGGCAAAGATAGGGAAATTCGACTAAGGGAGGTGCGAAATGGTTGCGGCGAATGTTGTCAGGGACTTCCACATCGGGAATACCCGCATACGGATAGCTGACAACTACTGCAAAAAGACGGCCAGCGAGGTGGAGAGGCTTCTACAGCGCATCGCGCAGCAGGCGCAGAGGCAGTTCAACGCAGCCGCCGCAGCCGGGAAATATGGACAGGAACAAGATACGGAAATACCCGCCGATTGTCGTAACGTGCTTGACGGCGGCGGTGATGATGACAGCAGCGTTTGGCACAATCGCGCAGGGGACGAGCACACCGCCCCCCAGCCTGCCGGAGGCCGTTTATGAGCCGCAGGTGACGGCGATTCCGACGGTAACACCGACGGCGGCCCCGGCGGTCACCCCGGAACCAGAGGCCACCCTCGCGCCGGAGACCGGCCCGGCGGCGACGGCGGAGCCGGAGGAGAATACATACCAGAGCATGATTGGGAGCCGGGACTGGGGCGCAGAGGACGCAGAGCGGCTGATGAAGATTGCAATGGCAGAGGCAGAGGGCGAGAGCGTCGAGGGCAAGGCACTGGTGATGCTCGTGGTGCTCAACCGGGTGTGGAGCGACGAGTTCCCCGACACCATCGAGGAGGTCATATTCCAGCCGAACCAGTTTTCCGTGACGGAGCCGGGCGGTAGGTATTACACGACGGAGCCGGACGAGGGATGCCGGGAGGCGCTGGCCCTTGTGAGCGCGGGCTGGGACGGCAGCCAAGGGGCTTTGTACTTCGAGAGCTGCGAGAACGACAGTTGGCACAGCAGGAACCTCGAGTACCTGTTCCAAGAGGGAAACCACAGATTTTACCGTTAGGAGGCGGAGACAATGACGAGAGTTGAGGCGAGGCGCAGGAGACGGCGCAGACAGAGACAGGGCATCCGCAGGGCGGCGGCATGGACGGTGCTTTTCGCCGTGGAGCTGCTGGCGGCGGGGCTGCAGGCGGCGGTGGCGGCGGCCATCCTTGTCCCGGTGGCCTACAGGCTGCGCGGCTACAGCGCGGTTGGAGGCGAGTGGCTGCTGATTGGTATCCTGTTCTGCGGAGCGTTTTTCGTTATCCACAAGCAGGTGTGCGACAAGATTTTCGAGGAGGGAAAGCACGGATGAAGTTCAACGAGTGCCCGTACTGCGGGGCGCACCTCGACTTTGGCGAGGCTTGTGACTGCAAGGCGCAGGGACAGGAGGACGGTCAGAGGGCCGCGAAAGGAGGCGAGCAGCACGGAGGCGACGTTACAGCAGCAGGCGGAGCAGTACCTCGGGACGGCGATTGACCCGCTGGAATGGGACGGTGCGAAAGCCTACGCAGAGCACAAGCTCAAGCGGATTATCGACCGCGAGGGCGACGCAGACGGAGCGCGGCGGGAGCCGTGGTATCTGGCGCAGCTTATCGCAGAGACCGTCCGGGGCAACCGATTTTCGAGGCTGACAAAGCTCGTTTACGAGCTTACCGAACAATTTGGGGTAAAAAAAGAACAGCCCACGTCCGAAAACGTGAGCCGTCCTAAAACCGATACCCCTATTGTAGCACAAGAAACCAGCGAATGCAATAGGAGGATTTGACATGGCGAACAGTTTGGCAACGACCGGCAGCGGTCACAACGCATTGCAGATTACGCAGCAGTACCCGGCGGAGCGGTTTAACCTGCTCGTGCCGATGCAGACGGTGGCAGAGATTGCCGACATCCACAAGCCGGTGATGAACGTGGTGCAGATTTCCACCAACCCGGCGGACAAGGAAATCTACGAGCAGGAAAAGGCCACGCGGGAATGGACAGGCCGGGACGGTCAGCACCACCCGGCCAAGCCCGCTGGGTGGGCGCTCACGAAAAAGGGCCTCAACAAGCTCATGCGGGCGGCGGGCATCAAGATTCTGAACACCCGCCCCGTCGTACCATCCACCTGCCAGAAATGCGCGGAGGTCAACCGGGGCATTGGCCGCCCGGTGAATTGCGGGGCCTGCCCGAACAAGGACGTGAAGTTCGAGGCCCGCATTTCCGTCCCGCAGCTCACGGGTGAGAACATCGAAATCGTGGCCCACAAGGAAATCATCGTGCAGGACGTTACAGAGGGCATGACGGACAACCAGCGCAAGGAGTTTTTGAAGTTCCGCTCGGAGATGTGCGAGACCAAGGCCATCAACCGGGCCTTGCGAGCGGCCATGCACATCAAGGGAACGTACACCCTCGAGGAGCTGCGCAAGCCGTTTGTGGTGGCCTACCTTGTCCCGAACCTCGACAACGAACTGGTGAAGCAGGAGGCCGTGAAGCACTTTTTCTCCTCGGCGCAGGAGATTTACGGCGGGCACGTCTCGGAGGCGAGGCGGGCCATCTTCATCGAGGACGACGTGGAGGAGGGCATGGAGTACGAGACCCCCGGTCAGCCGATTGCAGAGCCGGAGAACGCGGCCTACCGGGAGATGCCGGAGGAGCACCCGAGACAGGCACAGCAGCGGCGGCAGCAGGCGGCAGAGGCCGCGCCGGACTATGACCCGACTATTTGCACAGAGTGCGGGGCCAAGTGCAGTAACGGCGTGGTGAAGTACAGTCAGGAGCAGTTCGGGCGGACGCTCTGCATGAACTGCCAGCGCAAGATGGGGGGCAATCAGTAATGGCGATGCGAATTTTACATACAGGCGACCTTCACATCGGGAATTTCCCAGGCCCGGAAAAGAACGGGGAGAATGCGAGATACCTCGACATCTGCAAGTGCCTCGACGCGCTCATAGAAGGGGCCAGAGAGCAAAAGCCGGGCATCGCGGTAATCGCGGGTGACATCTTCCATCAGGCGCGAGTTTGGAGCGACCGGGGCCTCAAGGAGCAGCAGACGGCGGTGAAGTTCCTGCGGGAGCTTTCGGACGTTTGCCCGGTGGTAGTTATGAGAGGCACGCCGAACCACGACAGCGAAAGCCAGTTTGAAATGCTCAAGACCGCGTTCGAGGGCAACGGCGAGGTGAAAATCATCACGGAGCCGCAGGTGGTGGACGTTTTCAGCGGGGCATACGGCTGGGTGCAAGTTGCCTGCCTCCCCGGATTCGACCGGGGATATTACCGGGCGCAGCACCCCGGCCTCTCCAAGGAGGAGGAAAACGAGGTTTTCACCAAGGCCATCGCGGACATGATTATCGGCCTAAAGGCACAGTGCAAACCCGGAACCCCGGCGGTGCTGGTATCGCATTACACCATCACGGGGTGCAACATGGAGAGCGGGCAAACGGCGTTTTTCAGCCAGTTTGAGCCGGTCGTGTACCCCGACACGCTGGCGGCGGCGGACTTTGACCTCGTGTGCTTCGGCCACATCCACCGCCCGCAGCAGCTTGAGGGCTGCAAGAACACATTTTACTGCGGAGCCATCTCCCAGCTCAATTTCAACGACGAGGGGCAGGAGCGCGGCTACTGGATTCACGACATCGACGGCAGCGGCGAGGTGAGCAGCACGTTCCACCAGCTCCCCACGCGGGAACACCTCACCATCCGGCTCAACGACGAGCAGGTGGCGAGCTTCAACGAGACGCAGGAGGCGGCCATCCCGCAGGGAGTAGCGGACAAAATCGTGCGCGTGCTGTACGACTGCACCGACGAGCACAACAAGGCATTCAACCACGCGGCATACGAGAATATGCTCTACGCCGCCGGAGCCTTTTGGGTACAGGAGATTACCCCGCAGAAAATCACCATCACGGTAGACCGCCGGAGCATGGACGCGGACGGAACCCCGGAGGGCAACCTCACGGACTATCTGGCCGAAAAGGAGTACACGCCGGAGCGCATTGGCGAACTGGTGGAGCTGGCCCGCCCGCTGATTGCGGAGGCCACAGAAAAGGCCACGCAGGAGCGGCACACGGGGCTATTCGTCCCGGTGGAGATTGAGGTCAAGAACTACCGCAACTACCGGGAGGAGAAATTCAGCTTTGAGGGCATCCGTTTCTGCACCATCAACGGCAGCAATGGCGTGGGGAAAAGCAGCCTGTTCATGGACGCGATGCTGGACGCGCTCTACGAGGAGCCGCGCGAGGGAGAGCTGACGGGGTGGATTTGCAACGACCCGGAGGCCCGGAGCGGGGCCATCAAGTTCACCTTCAAGCTGGGCGACCGCCTTTACCGCGTCACCCGAACCCGGCAGAAAAGCGGAAAGGCCACGTTGAACATCTCGGAGAACGTCGAGGGCGATTGGGTAGACCGCAGCAAGGAGAAGTTCAAGGACACGCAGCAGGAAATCATCAACATCGTCGGAATGGACAGCCTGACGCTAAAAGCCTGCGCCCTTATCATGCAAGACCAGTACGGCCTCTTTTTGCAGGCCGACAAAGAGGCCCGCATGAACATCCTCGGCAGCATTTTGGGGCTGGGGATTTACGGGGATATGGAGGAGCTGGCGGCGAACCGGGCCACCGACACCAACCGCACCATCCGCACGCTGGCGGACAAGGTGGACACCCTCACGGAGGGCCTGCCGGACACCGCAGAGCTGGCCGCCGAAATCGAGGCGGCGGAGGCGCAGCGGAAAGGACTGCTGGAACAGGCGGAGCGCAAGGCGGAGGAGACCGAAAGCCTCAAGGTCAAGCTCAACACGCAGCTTGAGGCGGCGGCACGGGTGATGAAGCTCAACAGCAAAATCACCACCCTCACCGCGCAGAAAGCCTCCAAGGAGGCCAGCAAGACCGCGCAGGCGGCCACCCTCACCGCCGCAGAGACCATGCTCGCGGCGGAGCCGGAGATTACCGCAGGCGTGGCGCACTACAAGACCCTGTTGGAGCGGGAAAAGGAACTGATTAAGGGCAAGGCGACCTACGACGGCCTTGTAACCCGGAAAGACCAGATTGAAAGCGCAATCGCCCTCGCGGAGAGCGCAGCCAAACAGAGCCGCGAGAAAAAGGCAGCCATCACGCTGATGAAGATTGGCCCGCTGGCGCAGGCCCTTGAACGGGCGGCGGAGCTGGCCGAGAAGCACGCGCAGTACGAGGCGGCCACCGCCCAGCTCGCGGAGTTGGAAAAGCTCTTGCCGGAATACACAGCGGCGAGGGACGACCTGACGCGCTGGCAGGCGGAGACAGAGCGCACCGACCGCGACTACCGGGAGGCCCGGACGCGCATTGAGGGCCGGATTGCCTCGCTCAAGGGCAAGGTGGAGCTGCTGAAAGACAGCGGATGCCCGGCCCCGGACAACGCTACCTGCAAATTCCTTGCGGACGCGCTGGCGGCCAGAGACGCGCTGCCGGGAGAGGAGGCCGCGCTCACCGCACTCGAGGCAGAGTACGAGAAGCTCCGCCAGACGAACGCAGACGCGCTCTCTGCGGCGGAAAAGGCTTTTGACGATAAGAAACACGTCCCGGAGGAAATCGACGCTCTGCGGGCCTCCCTGCGGCTCCTCGAGGCCGCCGAAAAGGAGTACGGCAACCTCGAGGCCCAGCGCAAGGAGCTGGCCCTGCTGGAAGAACGGGCGGCGGAGCTTGAGAAGTCCGTGGCGGACGCAGAGGCAACCGCAGAAAAGGGCCGGGCAGAGCTGGCCGAGGTCGAGCAGCAGCTCGAAAAGGCGGAGGCATACAGCCGGGACTACGACGAGCTGCAGCGGACGCTCTTGGCGGAGAGCCGCTGGCTGGACAAAGAGAAGCAGCTCCCCGTGGCGCGGGAGCAGAAAGCGGCGGCGGCCCAGCGCATTTTGGAACTCAGCTCGGAGCTGACCGAAATCGAGGAGGAAATCAAAGAGAGCCGGGCGGAACTGGCTGACGAGCAGGGCAAGACCGTTGGCAGAGAGGAGCTACAGGCGCAGGTGGACGCAGCGGAGGCAGAGGTCAAAGCCGTCCAGCAGCAGGCGCAGGAGCTTTCCCTCCGCATCGGCGGATTGCAGGCAAAGCTCGGGCAGGTGCGCCTCTCCCGCAAACAGGCGGCGGAGCTGCAGGAGCAGATGAACGAGCTGGGAGGCAAGGCCGCCGGGTACGAGGAGCTGAAAAAAGCATTTTCGCAGGACGGCATTCCCCACAACATCATCCGCAGCATTATCCCGGTATTTGAGGCGACGGCCACCAACATCCTCGGCCAGATGTCACAGGGGCGCATGAGCGTCGAGTTCGTGACAGAAAAGGTGCTGAAATCCAACAGCAAGAAAGAGGTCACGACGCTGGACATCATCATCAACGACACTGACACCGGGCGGCTCCCGTACATGAGCAGGAGCGGCGGCGAGCGCGTCAAGGCGGCCCTCTCGGTTATCCTCGCCCTCTCCGAAATCAAGAGCAGCAAGGCGGGGGTGCAGCTTGGATTCCTGTTCATTGACGAGCCTCCGTTCCTCGATGCACCCGGAGTGCAGGCTTATTGCGACGCGCTTGAGGCCATTCAGCAGCGTTACGGAGACCTCAAGGTAATGGCAATCACGCACGACCCGGCTATGAAGTCGAGATTCCCGCAGAGCGTGGACGTGGTGAAAACGCCGGAGGGCAGCAAGGTTATTTACGAGTAATTTACGGGAAATCCGGGGAGTTTTCTCCCCGGATAAGCCCGGAAAGGAGGTGCGGTCGTTGGGACGACCAAGGAAACAGACGGTGGATTACTTTCCGCACTTCGTCAGCACGGACAGCCGGACAAAGTTCATCCTCGAGCAGAATTGGGGAAACGATGGGTACGCCTTTTGGTTCAAGCTGTTGGAGTTGCTGGGGCGGAGCGAGGGCCACTACTACGACTGCTCCCAGCCTGCGGATAAGATGTACCTCGTAGCCCTCACAAAGGTCACGGAGGAGCAGGCGGACGCGATACTGGAAATGCTCGCCCTGCGGGGGAACATCGACTTGGAGCTGTGGCGGGAGCACAAGATTATCTGGTGCCAGAGCCTCGTGGACAACCTGCAGGACGTTTACTCCAAGAGAACCGTGTCGGCCCCGTCAAAGCCATTCACGACCCCGGAGGAGGGGCAGGCAGACCAAGACCCGGCGGACGAGCCGGAGCCGGAGGAGAAGCCCCGCAAGCGGGGCAGGCCGAAAAAGACGGACACGGCCCCGGAGGGCGGGCAACCGGCGCGGGGAGTGTACGAGGAAATCCGAGACCTATACAACACGATTTGCACATCGTTCCCCAAGGTGCGCAGCCTTTCGGAGGCCCGGAAAAAGGCAATCAAGGCGAGGATGGCGAACGGGTACACGGTGGACAGCTTTCGAGAGCTGTTCCAGCGGGCACAGGCCAGCAGTTTCCTCAAGGGGAAGAACGACAGAAATTGGCAGGCGACCTTTGACTGGTTGATTAAGGACAGCAACATGGCAAAGGTCATAGACGGTAACTACGAGGACAAAGGAGGCGGCGGTTATGGCCCTTACCCGGATAGGGGAAATACTGGCAGGAACGGGAGCGACCCCGGAGGATTCAAGCCCTCGGGAGGCTTCAAGGGAAGTGAGTAACCTCGTTACGCCGCAGCAGGCGCGAGAGCGGGGGCTGAAAATCCGAAAGGCCCCGCCGGAGCCGGGCAAGTGCCAGTATTGCGGAAAGACCCTTGAGCCGCAGGGCATTGTGTTTGGCAACGAGGTGTGGATATGGCAGCCGTTCCTCCCCCGCTGCGACTGCCCGCAGGCGAAAGCCTACTGGGAGGAGTACGACCGAAAAGAGGCGGAGCGCAAGGCCGCAGAGGAGGAAGAAAAGCGAAGAAAGGCCATGCAGCAGCGCATTGAGCGGCTGCTCGGCAGGAGCGGCATCAAAAAGCGGTTCCAGCAGCGCACTTTTGCCAACTTCCGATGCGACACGCCGGGCCGCCGGAAAAACTACGAGATTGCCAAGGAGTACGCCGACAATTTCGGCTACCACCGAGCCAAGGGCGATGGCCTCTACATAGAGGGGACGAACGGGACAGGCAAGACGCACCTCGCGGCGGCGATTGCATTGCAGCTCATTGGCGAGGGCGTCCCGGTAATCTGCAAGACCTCAAGCGACCTGCTGCTTGACATCAAAAAGTCGTTCGACGACAGTTCGGTGAACGAGGCACAGGTGCTCGACGTTTACAAGCGGGTAGACCTGCTGATAATCGACGACCTTGGAAAGGAACAGTGCAGCGATTGGAGCATGAGCACCCTCTACTCCATCCTAAACGACCGATACGAGGACATGAAGCCGACCATTGTGACGACCAACTACAACGCCGACGCGCTGGCAAACGCGCTGACCCCGCGAGGTTTTGATAATACCAAGATTGTAGCAATCATCAGCCGCCTGCGGGAGACAAGCACGGTAATGACGATGGCGTGGGCGGACATTCGAGGCAGAGAGGAGACGCAGCCATGATTTCAGAGAGAGAACGCAAGAAGCGCGAGGAGTTTTTCAAACTCATGCAGGAGAACCCGGAGTTGCCCGTCGTGGCGATGGTTTGCAGCGAAGTTGTGCAGGACGACGGGTACAGCCGCTGGATGGGCGCGTGGGGAAGCAGCTCCATCGAGGAATATTTCGTTGGGGAGGAGCGGATTCACTTCCGGGAGGAGGACGACTTCGACGAGGTGGAGGAGACCTTGACCGACGGGCAGATGTGCTACGACGACTTCGAGGCCATGAGTGACGAGGAGGCCGTGGGCGCATTACGCTCAAGGACAAGGAAACAGGAAAAGAATACCGATAGGAGGAGACCATTATGGCAGACATCAAAATCAAGCGCACGAGCACCGCAGGCAACTACACCGCAGAGACCGCCGTGGAAATCGCGGGGGTGGACTACATTAACGAGGAGCTGGTAAAGGCCATCCTCGACAAGACCGGGCAGGCGGAGGCACCGCTGATTGTGAACGCCCATCCGGGCGCGACCGTGGAGGTCAGCAGCGAGAGCGACACCGAGCAGGAAGAAAAGGGCGCAGCACACGATGCACAGCTCTGCCGTTTCCGCATGGTGGAGAGCGGCGACATCTGCCCGGACGACCTAAAGACCGCTGTTTATGAGGGCAACGTGGACGAGGTTGTTTCGCCTTACGACGAAATCGACATCCCCCTTGACACCGGCGGCTATGTCACCGTGGTTTGCGCATACAGCAGCCCGAACACGGCCCGGTTCGTATTCAAGGACTGCTGGGACGAGGGCGCGATGAACGACGAGGCTACCAACAAGGGCGGCTACTACAAGAGCAAGGGCCGGGCGCACGTCCTCGTAGACATCCTTCCCCACATTGCGCAGGAGTGGCGGGCCATCTTCAAGCCCCGCAAGATGGTGGAGGAAATCGACGGCGAGCGGATTGAGTACGCAGACCTGATGTGGCTGCTTTCCGCGACCGACGTGTTTGGCCCGTCGCCGGAGGGGTACTGGAAAGACATCGACGACAGTTTCCAGCTCCCCATCTTCCAGCGGGAGCGCGACCGCGTGAAAGAATGCGGTGACGAGGGGACGTATCCGTACTGGCTCCGCTCCGTCAGTGCGACGTACAGCGGCTACTTCTGCTATGTGCCCGCGGGCGGCGGCGCGGACACCGGCGACGCGCACGGGTCGTATGGCTTCGCGCCGGGCTTTGACATCTAATCCAAAAATCAGACACCTCCCCTCCGGGGAGAGAGGAGGCGGAGCATGAACAAGACAGGCATCGAATGGTGCGATATGACATGGAACCCGGTAACGGGATGCAGGCATGAGCGCGAATACTGCTACGCCCGGAGGATTGCGGCGCGGTTCGGGACGCAGCTCCCGGACGGCAGCGGCTACCCGGAGGCCCACGACGGCATCCACCGCCTTGAGCAGAAAGTCAAAGGGAACCCATACCCATACCTTTTTGAGCCGACCTTTTTACCGTTCAGACTGAAAGAGCCGGAGAGGAAAACCAAGCCGCAGACTATTTTCGTATGCAGCATGGCCGACCTGTTCGGAGCATGGGTGCCGGACGAGTGGATAGAGGAAGTGTTCGAGGCCTGCAAGAAAGCACTACAGCACCGCTACCTGTTCCTCACAAAGAACCCACAGCGGTATTGCGACCTCGCATATACCGGGAAGCTCCCGGCGGAGCCGAATTTCTGGTACGGCACGACCACCACCGGCCCGGATAAGCCCTTTTTCTACTGGAACGAGGCGAACAACTTTGTGAGCGTCGAACCCCTTTTGAAGCCTTTTGAGGCGGAGGCCACCGGCGGGGAAAACCCGTTCGAGAGCGTCAAGTGGGTAATCATCGGCGCGGAGACGGGGAACCGCAAGGGCAAGGTGACCCCGGAGAAAGAGTGGGTGGACACCATTTGCGCGGCGGCAGACGACGCGCACGCGGCGGTCTTTATGAAAGACAGCCTGCTCCCTGTCATGGGAGAGGAGAATATGCGCCGGGAGCTGCCGTGGGAAAGACAGGAGGCGACCCATGATTAAACTTTCGGACTTCGAGATGAAATGCCACTGGAACAGGGAAATTGTTTGCAAAAACGGGAAGCTCTGCAACTCGTGCGAGCACCAACCGCCGGACGACGAAAAGGAGAACGGCAGAAAGCCGCCCTTGAAAATCGGTTGGAGTGAGGAATACGGCGGCGTATGGCCGGTATGCCCGGCCTGCGGCGAGATGCCCTATAGCACGGAGCGGTGCGTATTCTGCGGCCAAAGGTTTATACAGGAGGACGAGCAGCTACAGGAGTACAATAAGCCGATGCCGGAGGAGAGGCGAGACTGCCTGATGTGCGGGGGAAAGGCAACCGTGATAGGCAGGCGGGCACGAGGTAACGGGCATTTCCACGGGGAATGCGAGCGATGCGGGGCGCGGGTAATGGAGTAAGGAGGCAGACCATGAGCAGAAAGAGAAAGTGCAGATACACCCCGGAGGAGCTGGCCCTCCATAAGGAGGCGGTGCGGCTGCGGAACATGACCGACAAGCAGCTCGTCGAGGAGTTTCACCGGGCGGCAGACACGGAACTGGTAGCCAGCCGTCCCAGCGTGGCGCAGGATGGCGCGGAGGCGGCTGGGCCTATCGGGGACACCTCGGCGGTGAAAACACTCGTCACGGCCCTTGCAGAGGGCAAGTGCAAGGGCATCAAGAGCGCGACCGCCTACAAGGTGGCGCAGCTTGCGACGGAAATGGGGCTGATGTGATGGACGCGGCGCGGTACAGAGCCGCAGCAGCGGGCAGACGCAGCCGGGCCGCCGGGGAGATATGGGAGGAGATGATTGAGGCCGCGTGCAGACACTACCGCCTGACCGGGGCGGCGGAGATCACCAAGACCCCGGAGCCGATGAAGCCGCTGGGCCGCCCGAACAGCCGGGGGCAGTTCCTTTCCTGCTACACCAAACAGGCCCAGCCGGACTACAAGGGGACGCTCAAGGGCGGGCGCGCCATCGTGTTCGAGGCAAAGCACACGGACGGCGACCGGCTACAGCAGAGCGTCGTGAGTGAGGAGCAGGAGAAGCAACTCAACCGCCACGCAGCCCTCGGCGCGGAGTGCTTCGTGCTGGTATCGTTCGGCTTTCAGCAGTTTTTCCGAATACCGTGGGAGACGTTTCGGGACATGAAAGCGCGATACGGCAGGAAGTACATAAAGCCGGAGGACGTGCAGGAGTACAAGGTCAGGTACATAGGCGGCATACTGCAATTCCTTTGAGGGGAGGCAGAGGCGTGGAGTACCTGATTGCGGCAGGGATAAGCCTGCTGGCGGCGATAGTCATAGCCATTCCTTGGGTGCGGGCCATCGAAAAGAGGAAGGACGACCCGGAGTGGCAGGAACACAAGGACGACCCGGACTACTGGGGCTGGCCTTAAACAAGCGGAGCGGGAGGTAACTCCCAAAATCAAAAAGCCCAAAGGAGGGAGTTATCTCTATGACAAGCAAAGAAGAAGCAAAGGCCCTTATCGAGGCGGCGGTCACGGCGGCAATCGAGGCCAGTATGAGAGAGCTGGACGAGAAGCTACAGGCAGCCGTCAACCTCGGCGTAACCATTGGCGCGGCAGCGGGAGCAGATGTGGGCGCAAAGGCCGCCGTGAAAGCGGTGGAGCGGGAACGCAAGGCCTACCGAAAGAAGCAATACGACTGGAAGTACCAGAATACCAAGCTGCTGCTCCGCAACTACAGGCGGCTCAACGCCTATTACGAGAACGCGATATTCAGCATAGAGGACGCAGAGGAGGCCGACGAGAGTTTCGAGGACATCATGCGAAACATGGGCCGCCCGGCGGACGAGGAGATATTCGTGGAGAGCATTCAGAAGAACTACCTCGCCACCCGCATTATTATGACCCATGTGAATAAAATGTTGGACTGCTACGAAATCATGTGCGAGAGGTCGAACAGGCAGGACGACAAAAGGCACTGGCGCGTGTTGGAGGGGCTTTACCTCTCGGAGAACTACACCACGGCGGAGCAGATCGCCAAGCAGGAACACATCGACAAGAGGACGGTCTACAAGGATATTGACGTATGCGCGGCGGATTTAACGGCCCTGTTCTTTGGCGTGGGCGGCATTGAGAGGCTATGACGCTATCCGGGGCACAAAGCAGGCATTTACAATTCACTCATGGAAGTGGTAAAATGTATGCTGTAAAATCACGGAGAGAAAACGCCGCCTAATTGGGATTTCCAACGGGCGGTGTATTTTTTTAGGGAATATCCGCCCCGGAAAAGGGCAGAAAGGAGAGGAAAGTGGAAATTCGGACGCTGAAAGCGGCACAGCTCAAGCCCGCCAACTACAACCCCCGGAGGGATTTGCAGCCGGAGGACGCGGAATACCAAAAGCTGCGCCGGAGCATAGAGGAGTTCGGCTACGTGGAGCCGATTATTTGGAACGAGCGCACCGGGCGCGTCGTCGGCGGCCACCAACGCCTCAAGGTACTGCTGGAAAAGGGCGCGGAGGAGATAGAGACGGTCGTCGTTGACCTCGACGAGAAGAACGAGAAAATCCTCAACGTCCTGCTGAACAAGGTAAAAGGCCGCTGGGACATCGGCAAGCTGGCCGACCTGCTCCAAGAGCTGGACGAGGCCGGGGCGATGGATTTGACGGGCTTCGAGGACTGGGAGCTGCAAAGCCTCCTGATGCAGTACGACCACATCAAAGACCTGATGGAGGAGGACTTTTCCGGCTACGACGACGGGAAAGAGCGCAGCACCTTTACCATGACGTTCAGCCTCCCGGCGGGAGCGCGGGAGACGGTAGAGGAGTACATGAAAACCAAGGAGAACGCCAAGGCGGAGCTGGCGACGGCGATCATAAACAAGGTCAAGGGGGTGCTGTGATGCAGATAGAGCGAAAGAGAATCAGCGACCTCAACCGGGCGACGTACAACCCCCGGATAGATCTTATCCCCGGCGACCCGGAGTATGAAAACCTCCGGCGCAGCATCACCACCTACGGGCTGCTTATCCCGGTGATATGGAATAAGCGGACGAATAACGTGGTGGGCGGCCACCAGCGGCTCACCGTCCTCGAGAACGAGGGAGAGACCGAGGTGGACGTATCGGTGGTAGACCTCGACCCGATGCAGGAGCGGCAGCTCAACGTGGCCCTCAACAAAATCGAGGGCGGATGGGACGAGGAGAAGCTGGGCGCGCTGCTGGCGGAGCTGGGAGACGACGCGACACTCACGGGCTTCAACCAGCAGGAAATCGACAGCCTCACCAACGACATCGACAGCCTGATTGACGGCGACACCGTGGACGAGGAGCTGCGGGCCATCGAGGAGCTGTTCAACGTGAGCCTGACATTCGATAAGGCCGACCAAGAGGAGCTGAAAGCCTTTGTCAAGGACTACGGGAAAGAGGCCCTTGTGGAGGTAATCATACAGAAAGCAAAGGGGGAGATTTGATGGGCTGCAAATGCGGGACACAGGTTATCCTATGCAACCTCCCCGTGCGCTTCGACACCTACAAGGGGTGCAGCCACGGGTGTAAATACTGCTTCGCCCAAAAGAAGCAGAACATCGCAAAGATACAGAGGGACGAGACCGTGGAAGCCCTGCGCTCGTTTATCGAGGGAAAGCGGGGCCGGGAGACGGCGTGGTGCGACTGGAATATCCCCATCCACTGGGGCGGCATGAGCGACCCATTCCAGCCCATCGAGAAGAATATCCGCGCCTCCTACGAGTGCTTGAAGCTGCTGGCGGAGACCAAGTACCCGTTCGTGGTAAGCACCAAGGGACGGCTCGTAGCAGACCCGGAATACCTCGACCTGCTGGCGCAATGCAACTGCGTCGTGCAGGTGAGCATGGTATGCAGTAAGTACGACCCGCTCGAACCGGGGACACCGCCCTACGAGGAGCGGCTGAAAATCGTGGAAAAGCTCGCGGGCAGAGTGCAGCGGGTAATCATCCGCGTACAGCCGTATATGCCGGAGGTCTTTAGGGACGTGATGGCGAATATCCCCCGGCTGGCCGCCGCAGGCGTTTACGGCGTAGTGGTGGAGGGCATGAAGTTCTACAAGGCCAAAAAGGGCATGGTAAAAATCGGCGGAGACCATTGCTACCCGCTGAACGTGCTGCGGCCGCACTTCGAGGCAATCCGGGCGGAGGCCCACCGCCACGGCCTCAAGTTCTACGCGGGAGAGAACCGTCTGCGGGCGATGGGCGACAGCATGGCGTGCTGCGGTATCGACGGGCTTGAGGGCTTCAAAGGGAACGACTACAACCTGTGTATGCTGCTGAACGGAAAGAACCCGGAGCCTACGGAGCTGATGAAGCAGATAGGCACGGGCGGGTGCTTTCAGAGCCTTAATCAGGTGGCGGGCATCAACAAGAAAATCAACAACCAGTCTTTCTACGGCCTCATGCAAGAGGAACTGGCAGGAAAGACGGACTATTACAAGCGCCTCTTTGGATTAGAGGAATGACGGCGCACGACCTGACACCCGTGCAGAAAATCGCCGGGATGTGGTTCAAGAGAGACGACCTGTACGCGCCCTTTGGAGCGGGAGAGGTGAACGGCGGAAAGCTCCGCCAGTGCATGATGCTGGTCGAGGCCGCACTGAGGCGGCAGCCGGATATGGCGGGCGTAATCACCTACTGCTCCATCCACTCCCCGCAAGGCCCGATAACGGCGGCGACAGCAAGGCATTTCCGCCTGCCGTGCATCGTCGCATACGGGGGGGCCAGTCAGGTGTCGCTCTCCACCGGGAGTATGCCGAGGCTCGCCATGAGCTATGGGGCCAAAGTGGAGGTGCTTGCCAAGAGCGGCAGGCACAACGTACTCAAGGCCAAAGCGGAGACGCTGGCGCAGGCCGCGAGGATGTTCGTCGTCCAGTACGGGATAAACCTCGACGACTACGGATAGGTGCTGCTGGGCGCGGTGGCAGAGCAGGTGCAGAACATCCCGGACGGGCTGGACGACCTCTACATCACCTGCGGAAGCGGCATCACCGCGAGCGGCGTTATCATCGGGATAGAGAAGTACGGGAAGAACGTCAAGCACATCCACCTCATATCCACGGCCTACGACCGGCAGGCAAAGGTGAGGGCGACGCTCCGGCGGTTCGGAGTGGCGAGGGAGTTCATTTACCACGACCTTTTCCATACGCCCGGCTTCGTCTACGAGAAGCAGCAGAAAATGAGGATAGGAGGCGTGAAGCTGCACCCGCAGTACGAGGCCAAGACCATGTAATATTTGGTAGAGCATGACCTCAACACGGAAAATGCTCTCTTTTGGATTGTCGGGGCAGAGCCGAGAGAACGATAAAGGAGAGGAGGACATGGAGAAATGGACTGACAAGCCGTGGGAGCGTCAAAAAGGCGAGAGCGAAAAGGCGTTTGAGGCATTCGCAGCATATCGGGACATGGGGCCGGAGCGCAGCCTGCGGGCCGTCGGGCAGCAGTTAGGCAAGAGTAAGGCCCTGATGGAGCGTTGGAGCGTGGCCCACGATTGGCAGGAGCGCGTCCGGGCTTATGAGAATGAGCTGGACAAAGAAGCGCGGGCCAAGGCCATCAAAGGCCGCAAGGATATGACCGAACGCCATATCAAGATAGCCATGCAGGTGCAGAAAAAGGCCCTTGAAGCCCTTGCCAACTTGTCAGTCGAGGATATGTCCCCAAAGGACGTGAAAGAGTATATCAAAATGGCGACCGACCTCGAGCGTCTAAACAGGATGTTCGAGGAGCAGAGCAGCAAGGGGGCCAGCGACGCGCCCACACAGCTTGCGGACACCATCATAGCGGCATATCAAAAGCGGAAGGAGGAGGGCAATGCTTGACACAGAGGCGGTGCTCTACTACGCGGAGCATCCGGTGGAGTTCACCGAGGACGTGATACGAGCGCGGCCCGACCCGGAGCAGGCAAAGATACTCCGCAGCGTGGCAGTCAACCCCATGACGACAGTGCGCAGCGGCCACGGTGTGGGAAAGAGCGCGGTGGAGGCATGGGCGGTTATCTGGTTCATCTGCACGCACCCATTCCCGAAAATCCCCTGCACGGCCCCGACGCAGCACCAGCTATTTGACATCCTGTGGGCGGAGGTCAGCAAGTGGATAAGGAACAACAAGGCCCTTGCCAACGAGCTGGTATGGACAAAGGAAAAGCTCTACATGAGGGGCTACCCGGAGGAATGGTTCGCGGTGGCGCGAACGGCCAGCAAGCCGGACGCGCTGCAAGGCTTCCACGCAGACCACGTCCTCTACATCATCGACGAGGCCAGCGGCGTGGACGACACCATTTTCGAGCCGGTGCTCGGCGCACTGTCCACACCGGGGGCGCGGCTGCTGATGTGCGGGAACCCGACGCAGCTCACGGGATTTTTCCACGACAGCCACACAAAGAACCGGGCCAGCTACGCTACGTTCCACATTGATGGGCGGAAAAGCAGCCGGGTATCACAAGAGTTCATCGACACCATCATCCGAATGTACGGAGAGGACAGCGACGTGTTCAGAGTGCGCGTCGCCGGAGACTTCCCGTTGCAGGAGGATGATATTTTTATTCCCATTTCCCTCGTCGAAAACTCCATTCAGACGGAGTTTTCTCCCCGGAAAACCCCGAATTTGGTGCATATCGGGTGTGACGTGGCCCGGTTCGGAGACGACAAGACGGTAATCGGGTACAAGGTGGACGAAAAGGTGACGTTCTACAAGAAGCGGCAGGGGCAGGACACCATGAAAACCGCAGACGACATTATCCTGCTGGGCGAACAGCTCGTGCAGAGATACCACCTGACCGACCCCATCCCGGTCAAGATAGACGACGGCGGCGTGGGCGGCGGCGTGGTAGACCGCCTGCGGCAGGTGAAGCGGCTGAACCCGGAGCGTTTCTGGTGGCTTGAGGTGTACCCGGTGAAGTTCGGACAGCGCATCAAGCACAAGTATTACCACGACAGCACCACCTACATGATGGCCGTAGTCAAGAAGCTGCTACAGCCATACGACGAGGACGGCAAGAGGAAGCCCGTGGAGCTGATACTCCCGGACGACGACGACCTCGTAGCCCAGCTTTCAGGGCGCAAATACGCGCTGACGGAGGCGAGCAAAATCAAGATTGAGAGCAAAGACGCGTTAAAGAAGCGCGGGCAGCCCTCCCCGGACGAGGCGGACTGCGTGCTGCTGCTTTGCCTGCCGGTGAAACCGCCAAAGAGGAGAGGGGTGAGAAAGGATGTCTAAGAGCAAGCGGGCGAGCATGGAGGTGCGCATCATCAAGGCGCACCAAAGCCCTATCGAAAAGGCCGATACCCCCGTGCAGGTCACGGAGCAGGAAGCCAACAACGCGGGGGATTGGATAACCCCCCGGCACGATATGCGCGGGCTGGCAAAGCTCGTGGAGAACAGCACCATCCTCCCCCAGTGCATCAGGGCCTACAAGAACAATATTGCAGGCTTTGGCATCGGGGTACGGTACATCGACGACGTGGAGGAAACGCCGGAGATGGCGGCGGAGTTCCAGCGGGCGGAGGAGATTATCGAGCTGCTGAACATCGAGCAGGACACCAAGGAGGTGTTCGAGGATGTGATAGAAGCGCGGGAGACCTACGGCATCGCGTATCTTGAGGTAATCCGAAACGTGGCGGACGAGGTGGTGCAGATTGAGTTCGTCAAGGAGACGGAGAGCGTGTGGAAGTCGCGCCCCCTTGACCCGTACATCACCACCACCTACTGGCACCACGGGCAGGAGGTCGAGCGAAAGAAGCGGTACTGCAAGTACAAGCAGGAAATCGGCGGCAAGGTCGTCTACTTCAAGGAGTTCGGAGACCCGCGCGTGATGGATATGCGGGACGGCAAGTACCTCGGGGAGGGCGAGACCCTTGAGCTGCAATATCAGGCGAACGAACTTTTGGAGTTCGCAATCGGGACGGAGCCATACGGCACGGTGCGATGGATAGGGCAGGTGCTCGGCGTGGACGGCAGCCGCAGGGCGGAAGGGCTGAACAACAACTATTTCATTAACGGACGGCACACCCCGCTGATGATTATGGTAAAGGGCGGCACCTTGACGGACGAGAGCTTTGAGAAGCTACAGCAGTACATGAACGACATCAAGGGAGAGGCCGGGCAGCACGCTTTCATCGTCCTTGAGACAGAGGCGACGGACGCGCGGGCCGACTTCGACCAAGCGGAAAAGCCGGAGATTGAGGTCAAAGACCTCGCAAGCATCCTGCAAAAAGACGAGCTGTTCCAAGAGTACATGGACAACAACCGGCGCAAGGTGCAATCCGCGTTCCAGCTCCCCGACCTTTATGTGGGCTATACGACCGACTTCAACCGGGCCACCGCGCAGACCGCGCAGGAGGTTACGGAGGAGCAGGTATTCCAGCCGGAGCGCAAGAGCCTCGCGTGGGCCATCAACAACCGGCTCCTCAACGGCTACCATTTCCAGTACGTCGAGGCGTATTTCCTTGAGCCGGACATCAGCAACCCGGACGACCTGCAAAAGCTCCTCACCGTCGCCAACAGCGCGGGCGGCCTGACACCGAACATGGCAAAGCGCATTGTGTACGAGGCCCTTGGGGAGGACGCAGAGGACTACCCGGAGAACCCGGAGGAGGCAGCTTGGGGCGACATCCCGCTGGCGTACAAGCAGCAGCCCAGCGGCGCGACGTTCGACCTCGGCGGCATTACCATGAGTTTGCAGCGGCAGATACAGAAAGCCGCGACGCAGCATGACGACGCGGTGGTGGCCGTGATGAAAGAGGTCAAACGGATGCTGCTCAAGATGGAAGAAAAGGGGGAGTGAGCCGTGTGCATGATGTGCGGGCCGCTCCTCAAGGCCATCGACGCATACCTCCAAAAGGCAGACAACGACCTCGCGGACGAGCTTGAGGAGGAGGGCTACGTCCAGCCGAAAAAGACGCTGAAATACCTTGACGACATGGAGGAGCAGGTCGCGGCGGCGCTACTGGCCGAGACCGACTACATCCTCGAGGCGGCGAAAGGCGCGGTAGACCTTGAGGCATTCGCGGCGGACGTTTGGCCGGGGGTGAAGTTGAGCGACGAGCTTATGAGCAAGCTGGCGACGGTTTTCACGGAGCTGTTGGAGAAGTTCATGCCGGAGTACATCGGCTACTACATCCAGCAGACCGACAAAGACCTCGAGCTAAAGCAGGTGTCAGAGAGGACGACCGCGTGGGTAAAGACGTGGAGCGCATCGCTGGGCGAGGTGATGCAGCTCAACAGCCACAACGAAATCGAGCGCATACTTGAGACGGGACTGAAAAAGGGCAGCAGCGTCGAGGAGTTCACCCGCGCCATCCTCGACAGCGGCATCCGCGACGAGCACTACAAGGCCCGGCGCGTGGCCGTGACCGAGGTGCTGCGGGCGCACAGCGTCGCCCAGCAGGAGGCATTCATGCAAAGCCCGGCGGTCGAGGAGAAGATGTGGAAGCACACGGGGGCCTACAGAAACGACCCACGCAAGAACCACATGGACATGGACGGCCAGAGGGTGCCGAAAGACCAGCCTTTCGAGCTGCGAGGGATAAAGGGAGGAACCTACTACCCGATGTACCCACGCGACAGCAGCCTCCCGCCGGAGGAAAGCATAAACTGCCATTGCATCTCCCAGCCCGTGGTGAGTGCGGAGGTGCTGGGCCTGTCCCTCGAGGAGCGGCAGAGGCTACAGCAGCAGGCCATCGAGGAGATGGACGACGAATGGGAGCGCGAGCTGGACGCGAGGAACAAGGCGAAAGCGGGGATAGAGGAGGAATAGCCTCCCCCGCCTCCTCTCGTGGCGCAGGAGCGTCCGAGGGCGAGCGGATAGGGAAATACCCACCCGGACAAACAGCGGCCCTCACGGGCCGTTCAGACCATTTTCGTGGGGCCACGAAAATGATGCACGGTAAGAAGCAGCGGCGACGCTGCTTTTTATATTTTCCGATAATCGGTGAAAGGAGGTGAGAGGGCATGAAAGGCTTGAAAAAAGCCTACGAGATTACGGACGCGAAAATCCAATTCGTCAGCCTCGTGGACAAGGCCGCCAACAAGCGGCAGTTCCTTATCAAGAAAGAGGACGGAGGCAGGGCCGCGTTCACCACCTATGGCAGGATTGTCAAGGCGGACGCGGAGACCCACTACGTCACGGGAATTGTCTACGAGCCGATGGCGGAGGACAGCCACGGCAATTTTATGACCGAGGCGGAAATCACCAAGGCGGCCTACTGGTTTGCCAAGAACGGCAACAAGGTAGACCTGCAGCACAGCTTCGAGCCGCTGGACGGCGCGAGCGTCGTGGAGAGCTGGATTGCCAAGGCAGATTTCGACATCGACGGCGAGACCATCAAGAAAGGGACATGGCTTATGACCGTAGAGGTCGCAGACGAGAGCGTGTGGGAGGGCATTGAGAAAGGCGAGATCACAGGCCTCTCGATGGGCGGCCTCGGAAATTACAGCGAGGAGGACGTTGAATTGGAGAACGTGAGCAAACAGGAAACCAGCGAGAAGAAAGGGCTGCTGAAACAGTTGGGGAAAATGTTGGGGCTGACCGTGGTGGAAAAGGGGGCTATGGCGGAGCTTTACGAGGAGCGCAGCAAGGGCACGCTCTTTTGGAACGCTTTTAACTCCCTTGAGGAGATTTTATATAAATACGACCCCATCACGGGCCGATACCTCTACGAGACCGACGAGAACAAGGTGCGGGAGTGCCTTGAGGAGTTCAGCCAGATTATCACCAGTATTCTCACTGGCGGGGAGAGCGTTACCGAGACCATTCAGACCGGGCAGCCCGTAGAAAAGGCCGGGAAGAAAATGAGTGGCAAGAACCGCGAGACGCTGAAAGGCATCTACGAGAGCTTGGGCGCGTTCCTCAAGGAGTTCGACGACCCGGAGCCGGAGGACGGCGAGGGCGAGAACAACCCGGAGGGCACCAAGAAAGCAGACAAGGAGGAAAAGCAAGTGACTAAACAGGAAGTTGAGGGGATTGTGGAAAAGGCTGTAGAGGCGGCTTTCGCCAAGGCGACCAACACCGCAGCCAAGACCCCCGAGGAGGAAGAAACCGAGGAGGAGGCCAAGAAAAAGGAGACCGTGACCGAGGCCAAGAAGAAAGGCGGCTGCGTCTCCAAGGCTGACGAGATTACCCCCGAGACCATCAATGCTATGGTCGAGGCGGCGGTCGAAAAGGCCCTTGAGCCGCAGCACGAGGCAGTTACCGCAGAGCAGGTGCAGGAGATGATTACCGCAGCGGTAGCAAAGGCGGTTGACCCGGTGCTGAAAAGCAGGGGCCTCCCCAGCAACCTCGGCGGCGGCGTCGAAAAGGCCGCAGGCGAGCAGCACTATCTGCACGGCATTCTCTAATCCAATAACAAGGAGGAAAACAGACAATGGATAACAGCACCATCATTCGCAAAGCGGCCATTGAGACGGGCAGCCTGTCCTCTGGCCTGCTGAACCCGGAACAGGCCCGGCGATTCATCCAGCAGACCTTTGAGGCCACCAACCTCGGCGGCCTCGTGCGCCATGAGATGCGCACCGCCAAGACTGGCGAAATTGACAAGATTGGCATTGACCGCCGCATCGTCCGCAAAAAGACCGAGAACACGGACGACAACTACCGCGCTGGCGTGAAAACCAGCCAGATCGAGTACAGCACCACCGCTGTACGCCTGCCTTGGGAAATCACCGAGGAGACCCTGCGCGAGAACATCGAGGGCCAGAACTTCGAGAACATCGTCACCAACCTTATGACTACCCAGCTCGGCGTGGATATGGAGGACTTGTACCTCAACGGCGACGAGGACGTGGCCGAGGGCACCGCCGACTACGATTTCCTGAAAATCAATGACGGCTGGATTAAGCAGATTTCCAACGGCGGCCACGTCTACGACGCTTCCAGCGAGGGCGGCATGAGCCTCGACCTGTTCTACAAGACGCTGGCGCAGATTCCGAACAAGTACAACAACGGGCGGCTGCGCTGGCTGATGTCCCCCCGCCGGGCGCAGGAATGGGAGCTGTTCCTGCTGAACAAGGTTATCGGCGCAGGCGGCGCGGTGCCGGACAGCATTTACACCGCCCCAGCCCGCATCCCCGCTGTGGAGTGCCCGTCCCTCGACGACGGCACCATCCTGCTGACCGACCCCCGGAACCTGATTGTGGTGAACACCTACAGCGTGCAAATCCGCAAGACCACCGAGGGCAAGGAGGCCATCATGCAGGATAAGCGGTTCTACGTTATCCACCTCGACTACGACCCCATCATCGAGGAGCTGGACGCGACCGCCATCGTAAAGGGCTTGAAGTAAGAGAGGAGGGCGGCCATGAGCTACCATTTGAAACTGGTAAAGGCCCTCTCCTATTACGGTCTGGTCGAGGCCACACGGGAGCACCCGGACGTGTATGTGGAGGACGAGGCCACCGCAAAGGCGGCGCTCGCCTCCGGCTACTTCCGGGAGGTGACCGGGGAGCCGGAACCTGTGGTGCCGGAACCCGAACGGGAGCCGTACACGAGGGAGCAGCTTGAGGATATGACCCTTGAGCAGCTCAAGGAGATTGCCCCGGAGGTCGGGGTGGTCGAAACCAAGGGCTTTAAGAAAGCCGATTTTGTGGACGCAATCTTGTGGGCGGAGGGCGACTACTCCAACGGCAGCCCCACAATGATTGACCTGCAGGAAAGCTAAAGGAGGGCAAGGCAAATGAAAGTTGCGATTTATGACAGAGGCGTGTGCGGCATTGAGCAGACGTTCTATGTTGGCACCGTGAACAAGGAGACCGACGCGGCAGAGGGGACGCAGCTCCCCGTGAAGCTCCCGGCGGGCTTCCGCATCATCAGCTTTTTTGTTGATGTTAAGACCGCGTTCGCCAGTGCGACGCTGGATGTCAGCGGCGACCAGAGCGAGCCGGTGAAGTACCTCGACGCGGCTGCGCTGAGTGCGGTGGGCTTTACCACCAAGGACGGCGCATACGCCGCCGTGGGCGACAAGGACGTTACCCTGACGGCAAAGCTGTCCGCCGCAGAGACCGGCGACGGCTGCGCGGATATTTTCGTCAAGGCGGTTCGCCTCGAAGTGTAAGGCGGTGTGAGCGATGGCGGAAAGACCGTGGGTAACGCCGCAGGAGGTCAGGGACTACTCCGAGATACCGTCAGTTCAGAAGCGCAGCGACACAAGGCTTGCGGTGGATATTGCGAGGGCGGAGCAGTATGTTATCACATACACGCACAACACCTTTGAGAGCTATAAGGAGATACCGCAGAGCATCAAGACGGCGGTGCTGATACTGGCGGAGGCCTACGCCCACAACGCCGTGCTCGCCGCCAAGGACGTGAAATCGGAGACGTTCGACGACTACAGCTACACATCGGAGACGAGCCAAATCAGCGTGGACGGCTTAGACCTCGCGGCCCTGCTGGACGACTTCGTGCAGGCGGAGCCGCGCAAGGGCATCACCCTGCGCATGAGGCGGCTATAGAGGGGAGGCGGGCCATGAGCTTAGAGAACCTGCTCAATCACACGTGCGACATCTACCACATCAAGGAGGGAGAGAAGTCGCCGGGGTACGGCCTCCCCTCCTCCCCCTCGTTTTCCTACCCGGAGGAGCCGGACATCAGCGGGCAGAGCTGCCATTTCGGGGTGCGCTCCGCAAGCATCACCGTGACGCAGACGGCCCCGGTAAACCTGATGGACGCGAAAATCAAGCTCACCCTCCCCATCGGGACGGACGTGCGGCTCAACGACAAAATCGTGGACTGCGCGACCGGGATGGAGTACACCGCAGAGCAGCCCATCAATGTGAGAGACCACCACCTGTTCGTCTATATCAAGAAGATTGACAAGGAGCGGCACCTATGAGCTACGTTGAAATTGATATGAGCGAGTTCAAGAAGTTCTTTGGAAGCGTAGAGAGGGCCGCCAAGGGGGATTTCCGCAAAGAGTTCGAGCTGTTTTTGGAGGGACTGGGAAACGAGTTCCTGCGGATTTTACAGGATGAAATCGTGCGGCGGAAAGTGATGGACAGCAGGCAGCTCCTCGCCAGCTTCGAGAAAGGGGCGGAGGGCAACGTATGGGAGCTGACCGACGGGGGCCTGACGCTGGAAGTCGGCACGAACGTAGACTATGCGAGCTATGTGAATGACGGCCACTGGACAAATACCAAGGGCGTGGCGAGACGCTGGGTGCCGGGGTATTGGGAGGGCGACCGTTTCATTTACGACCCGTCCGCAGAGACGGGAATGCTTTTGAAGCAGCACTGGGTAGAGGGCAAGCACTACTGGGAGAGCGCACTGCGCATACTCGACAGGATTTACCCGGAGCTGCTGGAAGCCAAACTGCAAGAATGGCTGGACAGCTATTTCGGCGGAGCTTGAGGGAGGTGGAAACAGGTGCTTGAGCAGGAGATGGCGAGCATCATCAAATTTGTGCTGGACAAGGCCGGAGGCCCGGCTCCGTACTACTGGAATGTGCCGCAGAACTTTTCTGTTCCGGCGGCCTACTTCCCTACGCCGGAGATTGACACGGGCGGAGAGACGTTCCTCACCTACTACATGGACTACGTTTGGTTTATCAAGCTGTTCCATGCGACGGCGCAGGGAGCCTACAGCCTCGGCCACCCGGTCATATCAGCAATCCGGGCAGAGCGGAACCTGATACCGCTGATTGCGGAGGACGGCAGCGAGATTGCGGGGAGCTGGGTGAGAGTGAACGACCCGCAGCTCAAGGTGCTGGACGACGGGGCCGCGCAGCTCACGATAAGCTGGCGGAGCCGGAGGCCCTACAGCGACACCACAGCAGAAAAGGAACGGGCGCAGAGCTTCCATGTGGACGTGTTTATGCAGTCCGGGAAAACCATTTCGGACGCATACGCGGAGGCGTTGGAGAGGTACGCTGTTCCGACAAACCAGACCGGCGGCCAGCCGGGTTAAGGAGGACATGATATGGCAGCAAGACGCAAGGCGGCTGTCGGTCAGGCGACGGTGACAACCGGGGCCGCACCGAAGTACGCCATCGAGAAGTTGCAGGAGAACTGCCGCCAGCTCTTTGGAGTTTCGACGAGCACGTTCGCCGGGGCAACTTATGGCATGACGGGGAAATACACCGTCGAGGAAATGAGGGCGCACATTGATGCGTGGAAGAAAAGAGAGGTGAAGTGAGATGGCCGGTGGACGATTTGATAAGCTCGTCGGCAAGACCCGACCGGGTACGTATATCAACTTCGAGAGCGGCAGAGAGCAGGCGGTACTCACCGCAGGCACGCGCGGCACCGTCATTATTCCGCTCCGCAAGGCCAACTACGGCCCGGCCAAGAAGTTCATCAAGCTGACGAACGCAAGCCCGGACGCGGCGGCGGCCACGTTCGGCTACAGCATTTACGACAACGACCCGAACCGCCAGATGCTGCTCCTGCGGGAGGCGTTCAAGCGGGCGACGACCGTGTATGCCTACATCCTGACGGAGGGCGAGAAGGCCTCGGCAGAGATTGAGATGGCTCTGCCCGAACAGGAGGCCACCGAAATTTCCACCGCCGTCAGCGAGGTGGTGACGGAGTATGTCGGCGCGAAAGAGAACCTGACCGGCTGCACGCTGAACTACGACGAGGGCAGCCGCAGGCTCACGGTGACGCTGACCGGCCCCATTACCGGGGTGAAGAACACGGGGCTGTTCGACGCGGCGGCAGCACTGATTGCACAGGGCTACACCATCAGCATCGACGGGGTGAGCATTACCGGGGCGGCGGACTTCCTGACGACCGAGACCTACAAGGAGCTGGCAGCCCTCACGCAGGGCGGAGAGGACGTTGCTTTTGAGGTGACGGTCAGCAAGGACGGCGCGGAGGAAGTGTACTCCGCGACCGTGGCATATCCGGCCAGCGCAGCCGCAGGCAGAGCGGCCAGCGGCAGCACCAACACCCTCACCGCCGTCGCCAAGTACGGCGGCAGCCGAGGCAACCAGCTCACCGTGACGGTGGACGCGAACCCGCTGGGCGGGTACGACGTGCTTATCCACCTCGCCGGAGACAAGGTGGTGGAGTACGAGGGGCTGAAAACCGTCGAGGAGCTGATTGCATTCGACAACCCGTATATCACGTTCAGCGGCGAGGGCGACCTCGGGGAGGCCGCAGGGACGACCCTCACGGGCGGCACCGACGAGGCGGCCACCAACATGGATATTACGGACTTCATCGACGCTTGGGAGAGCGTGAAGTTCAATACGGTTTGCTTCCCGTTTGACGGCGAGGAGGCCAAGAACGTCAAGCAGGCGGCCCTCACCAAAATCAAGTATATGCGCGACAGCATGGGCAAGGGCGTGCAGGTGGTTATGCCGAACGCGCCGGGCATGGACTACGAGGGCGTTATTAACGTCACCAACAGCGTGTCCCTCGACGGCGACGACCTGACTACGGAGGAGGCCTGCGCTTGGGTCGCGGGCGCGACCGCAGGGGCCAGCAACACCGAGAGCCTGACCTACAACCAGTACGCAGGCGCAACCGCCGTCGTGAACCCCAAGAGTAACGAGGAGGCTATCGCGGCCATCAATGCGGGCGAGTTCTTCTTCTCTGTCAACGAGAACGACGAGGTGGTGGTCGAGTACGACATCAACAGCCTCGTCACCTTTAAGGACAAGAAAGACAAGAGCTACCGCAAGAACCGCGTAATCCGCGTGTACGACACTTTCCAAGAGGCCGTGCAGCTCAACTTCCCGCCCAACAAGTTCGACAACGAGGAGGAGGGCTGGAACATCATGGAGGGCATCGGCAAGACCATTTTGCGCCAGTTCGACGACAGCGGAGCCATTACCAACGTCTCCTACGACGAGGATTTCCTCGTAGACCGGGAGGCCAGCGTGGACGACGAGACCTACTTCAACGTGGGCCTGCAGGCGGTGGACAGCGCGGAAAAGCTGTACTTCACCGTCAAGACGAGATAAGGGAGGAGGATAGGAGATGGAATACAATCACGCACCGATTTCCCTGCGCGAGGGCCATGTGTACCTCGATGGCGTAGAGATTGCGGACAGCATCAAGTGCGAAATCAAGTTCACCCCGGACGTTTGGACGGGGCGGCAGCTCGGAGAGCTGACCCCCAGCAGCCGGTGGCTGGGCTACGCCATCACGGGAACCATCACCCGCAGACGCTCCTCCAAGTGGTTGGAGGAGAAGATTCAAGAGTACAAGGAGAGCCATGAGACCCCGGAAATGACGATTCAGGGCATCATGGAGGACAAGAACAGCGACTACTACAAGCAGTACGGCACCAACACCGTCACCTGCGTAGGCTGCGTCCTGACCGGCGATTTGCCGCTCACCATGCTCGACAGCGGCGGCGAGGTCGTGGAGGACGCGATTTCGTTCAACGCGAAAGACATCCTGTAACCCGGAGGCCCCTCCACCCGGAGGGGCCGATACTTATAACACATCCGAAAAGGAGAGAACGATATGGCAGACAAGAAGAACCTCAAGTATTTCATGCGCAGCTTGGAGCCGGAGATTGTCACCGCCCCCGGCCTTGACAGCATCCGGGACGAGAACGGCGAGGTAATCCCGCTGGAAATCAAGGTGCTGTCGCAGGAGGAAATCAACCGCATCAACGATGCCTACCGCAAGCGCAGTATGGCGACCGACAAGAAGGGCAACCCCCTGATTGCGATGGGCGAGGTCGTGTGGAAAACCGAGAAAGACAGCGCACGGGCCAGCCGCCACCTGATTGTGGAGGCGTTGCAGTTCCCGAACCTCAAGGACAAGGAGCTGATGGACTACTACCATTGCGTGGACGTGACGGATATGCCGCTCAAGGTATTCCCCAAGCCGGACGAGTACCAGCACGTTTCCCGGATGGTGATGCAGGCCCTCGGGCTGGCGAGCGCGGTCAATGACGACGAGGAGCTGGAAGCCGCAAAAAACTCCTAAGCACTCCCGGAACAGACGGGTACTGGGCCGGAGTGCTTTGGCAGCGGCACGGCCTCCGCATGGAGGACTTTTACCGGATGCCGCGAGAGATGCAGCTCCTCTATATTGCATCGGAGCTTGAGGAGGACAGAAAACCCGTAAGGCGCGATACCGTTAATATCAAGAAATAGTTGCGAAATGCCGATTATCGGGGCATTTCCCGAAAACTATTGATTTTTAGCGGGGGGGGTATAATGTAGATACCATTGGGAGGGCGTGCTATGCGGGAAAGGTGGCGGCCCGTTTTGGGCTACGAGGGGCTTTACGAGGTCAGCAATCTTGGACGAGTGAGGCGGGTAAAGATTATCGAGCCGACGAGGAAGAAGCACGGATATATGCAGATTTCCTTGGTAGACAGGAACGGCAAGAGAAAATCTTTCCGGCTACACAGGATTGTGGCGACAGCGTTCGTCCCGAACCCGGAGGGCAAGCCACAGGTGAACCACAGGGACGAGAACCCCGAAAACAACCGCGCGAGTAACCTTGAGTGGGCGACGGCAGAGGAGAACACGAACTACGGCAGCCGGACGGCGAGAGCCGCAGCAAAGAACGGCAGCAAGACCCCCGTGCTTCAAATCGACCCGGCGACCCTCAAGGTGCTGGCGGAGTACCCCGGCCAGAGCGCAGCAGCGCGGGCGACGGGGATAAAGGTGTCCTGCATCAACGCCTGCCTCCGGGGAAAGCAGAAACGGGCCGGAGGCTTCCTATGGGAGTACAAGTACAGGAAAGTTGTTTTGTAGGGGGGCTGTCTTGTGGGACGAGACCTGACACCGCAGGAACGCGAGGAATTTGAACGGCGGAGGCGCGAACAGGTTGAGAGAAATTGCAAGCTGTTGGGGATTAGCGTAGAGGAGCATGAGCGCATCTACAGCGCGGCCCTAAAAAAGGCGCAGAGACCGGACGAAAAAGAGCGTGCCAAAACAGCATTAGGAGCCGCCCTATACCAGATAGGGAGAGGTTTTTTGAACGGCCTAAAAAGCAAAAACGAAAGGGAAGCACTTTCCGCTGTTGACGACTTAGAGGGGATGAATGATTCCGAGTTCACTTCTCTGCTCGCCCGGCGCATGAACGTACTCGACGAGACGGAGCGAGACGCAGCGCGGGATATGATTACACGCCGCATAGACACATGGAGCGAGAGCGAGACCCTTTCTTTGCGTGAGGTTATTCTACTCGACCTACAGAGCATTATCCGAGCGCATTACAGCAGGGGGACAAGGTAAACCATCCAGAACAGGAGGAGCAGTTAATGGGAGACTACATTATGGCAGCCGCCATTATCATCTTGTTTTGCGGAGGGCTTGCCTACATCAGCTACCGAGGGTACAAGAAATCCAAGAGGGCCAAGAGAGCGAAAGAGGCGACGGCGGCCCGGCTTGGGGCAACCATGAGCGGGACACTCAAGCACGTCAGCGGACTACCGCTGGCAAAGGGCTTGATGGTCGAGATGTTTTACGGCCCGGACAAAATCGTGTTCAAGAAAGACGGGCAAGAAATCAGTGTTGCGAGAGACAAGGTAACGGGGATTGACTTTGTGACGGGCGACGGCAGCGGGCGCAAGGCCCTCGCCGGGGCCGCCTCCGGGAAGTATGTGGCTGGGGGCGCAGGTGCGGCGGTCGGCGCACTGGCGGCCATCGACACCTACCTTGTCATTTCATACACCAGCGACGGGCAGAACAAGAGCGTGAAGCTTGACGCCGCAGGGAGCGGCCTGTTCCCGTCAAAGGTGGCAAAGGATTTTCAAAAGACACACAGAGCAAAAAGAACGAAAATAGAGCTTTAAGGGGATTTTCGGAGAGAAAACACCCCGGAAAACATAATTACGGCAGCTTTAAGGGCTTCGCAGGAGATGCGAGGCCCTTTTTACATTCATAAAGCAGAGAGGAGGCGAGGGTATGGCTGATTTACTGGCGAGGTTTAAGCTCGTAGACGAAATGAGCGACAAGCTCGGGAAGATGGCCGAAAAGGGCCAGAGCATGACAGAGCAATGGGAGCGAGCCGGGGACGCAGCCAGTGCCGCCCTTGAGGGGATAACGGGGGGCGTTTCGTCGGCGGTGACCTCCGTGGACGGCATAGCGACCTCCATTGACAATCTGCAAGACGCGATGGGGCAGGCCGACTACTGGACGGATGCCGTCGGCAACTACAGCAAGGAGCTGCTTGAGGCCACCTACTCCACCGAGGAATTGGTAGAGATGGGGATGAAGTCGGCGGACGCGCTCGAGGAACAGAACCGAATGTTGGAGCTGTGTGAGCGGTCGGCCACCGAGTTGAGCCAGAGCATGGACGCGACGACCCAAATCCAGCAGGACTTGAGCGCGGCGATGGACAGCGCGGCAGAGACGGCCAAGGCCCTGTCTAAGAATGAGGATGTTTCGGCGGAGGCCAAGGAAGCCCTCGCCAAGGCCAGCACAGAGGCAGCGGAGGCCATGCGGGAGCTGGACAAGGCCCAGCAGGAAGCGGACGCGGCGATGGAGGCCTACAGCCAGACGATGGCCTCCGGGACGAGCGACCTCAACCAGCTTGAGGCAGCAGCGGAGCGGGCCGGGCACGCGGCGGAGGCCCTTGCCGAGGCGAACGGCAGGGCAACCGAGGCGACGCAGGAGCTGTCCGACGCAACAGAACAGGCCTCGGAGGAGGCGGAGGGTGCCGGAGACAAGGGCACCGACGCAATCGGAGCCGTTGCCGGGGCACTCGCAGGGGCGGGCATCACGGCTAAGGTGATGGAGATTGCCGGGGCGGTTTACGAGCTGGCAGGCAGTTTCTCCGAGGCGGAAAAGACGATAGTGAGCGCGACGGGCGCGACCGGCAGGGAGCTTGACGAGTTTATGTCAAGCTCCCTTGATGTTTACGCATCTTCCAGCGCGGAGAGCTTGAACGACGTGGCCGTGGCAATGACATCGGTGCAGACGGCCACCGGGCTGGCCGGGGACGCGCTCGAGGAGGCCACAGACGCAGCCCTCGTGCTGAACAACACCCTCGGCTATGAGGTGTCGGAGAGCGCACGGACGGCGGGCGCACTGATTAAGAATTTCGGGGTGACGGCGACAGAGGCCTACAACCTGATTGCCATTGGTGCGCAGAATGGCGCAGACAAGAACGGCGACCTACTGGACGTGCTGAACGAATACTCGGCGCAGTACGCGGCCCTCGGCCTTTCGGCAGAGGAGTTCGTGTCGAGCCTTGTGGACGGCGCAGAGGCGGGCGTGTTCAGCGTGGACAAGGTGGGCGACGCGGTCAAGGAGTTCAATATCCGCGCCAAGGACGGCAGCGACACCACGGCAGAGGCATTTGAGCTGCTGGGCATGAACGCCGATATGATGTCGGAGAAGTTCGCAGCAGGCGGCGACACTGCCCGGACAGCGTTTTTCGAGGTCGTGAACGCGCTGGAAAGCATGGACGACCCCCTCGCCAAGAACGCAGCGGCGGTCGGACTGTTCGGCACGCAGTACGAGGATTTGGAGGCGACCGTGCTCCCGGTGCTGGCAGGCATCGAGGGCGGGACGCTGGAAATGTACGATGCGGTCGGCACCCTCGCGGAGGGCGCAAGCTCGATGGGAGACGAATGGCAGGCCGCAGGCAACTCCATCAAGGCAGCGTTCGGCTCCGCGATTACTCCGGCGGTATCGGCAGGCTCGACGGCCCTCGCAGGATTTGTGCAGGGCGTGGGAGAGTTCCTACAGGAGCACCCCGCCGTCACAAAGGCCATTACCGCCATCGGCGTGGGCCTCGGCGTGGTGGTGGCCGGTTTTGCGCTGTACGCCGCAGGAACGGCGGCGGCGACGGCTGTTACCGCACTGTTTGGCACTACGCTGTCGGCAGCCATTTGGCCCATCACCGCGATTGCGGCCGCGATTGCGGCGGTCACGGCGGCGGCGCTGTTCCTTGTTGATGCGTTCCAAGAGGACTTGGGCGAGGTGGAGGGCCTGACGGCCACCACCCGCGAGCAGTATTACGAGCTGCAAGACCTCAACGCGGAGTACGAGGAGGCCTGTGAGAAGTACGGGGAGACCTCGGAGGAGGCCCTACGGCTGAAATATCAGGTGGACGACCTGACGGCTGCGTATGAGGCCAACAAGCAGACGGTGGAGGAATTCACCGCAGAGGTGGACACCCTGATTCAAAGCCACGACGAGCTGATTTCCAGCTACGAGGAGAGCATGACGACCCTCGACCAGAACGCGGTCGGGACGATGTCGCTTATCCAAAAGCTGGACGACTTGGTCTCCACCACGAACCGGACGGCGGCGCAGGAGCAGCAGATGCGGGCCGTCATAGACCAGCTCAACACAGACCTGCCAGACCTCGCGCTGTCCTACGACGACGTGACGAGCAGCACCGAAAAGAGCATCGAGGCCATGAAACAGGCGGCAGAGGCTCAAGCGGAGCAGGAGCGGCAGGCAGAGCAGCGGCAGGCCTATGTTGACCTCCTCAAGGAGCAGGCGACACTCGAGGAGGAAATCGCAAAGGCCGAGGAGAACGTGCGGCTCGAGCAGGAGCGCATGGACAACATGAGCGGCTGGGACCATTTTTGGACTGGCGGCGAATGGGACGACCTCGAGGCGTACCAAGAGGCACTGGACGAGCTGAACGCGGCCTACGAGGAGAACCAAGCGACCCTACAGGGGATTGAGGAAGATTGGGAGGGCGTTGCAGAGGCAGCGGAGAACGCGGCAGAAAGCCCATCCACCTACGAGGAGGCCGTGGCCGTTGCCTACGAGAACGTCCGGGCCAAGGTAGAGGAGCTGTGCGCGGCCTACGACGAGGCGTACCAAGCGGCCCTTGAGAGCTTCGAGGGACAGTTTGGGCTATTCGACGAGGCAGAGGCCGACATGGATGCGACCGTGGCAAACGCGCAGGCCGCGCTCGACAGCCAGCTCGCCTACTGGGAGAGCTACAGCGCGAACGTCGAGACGCTGAAAAACACCTCGGCAGCCGACCTCGGCATCACGCAGGAGAACTACGAGGCGTTGATGGCCTACGCACAGTCCGGCAGCGAGGAGGCCGCAGGGCTGGCCGCGAGCATGGCGGAGGCTATCAACAGCGGCAACACCGAGGCGGTGGCGGCCCTCGCCAACACCGTCGGAGAGGTGCAGGCGGCCAAGGAGACCGCAGCGGCGGCGGTGGCAGACTGGCAGACGAACTTCACGGCGCAGATGGATGCTATCGAGCAGGAGATGCAGAGCACCATCGACGGCATGAACCTGAGCGAGGAGGCCAGCGCAGCAGCAAGCTCTACCATCAACTCCTACGCGAACCAAATCCGGGCCGGAAAGACCGGGGCGGTATCGGCGGCGCGGGAGGTCGCCAGTGCGGTCACATCCGAGCTATCGGCGGCAAACGCCACAATCCATGTGAGCGTGACATCCAGCGGCAGCGTCGCAGGCCACGCCAAGGGCACCACCAACGCGGAGAGCGTGTTCGTCGCAGGCGAGCAGGGGCCGGAGCTTGTGGCCCGGCCAGCAGCGGCCTACGCCAACGGCACGACCGACAGCACGGACTACTTTATCGCGGGCGAGAATGGGCCGGAGCTGATTGTGGGAGAGCAGGGCAGCACTGTGTTCCCGACGCAGGAGACCGACCGGCTGATTGACGCGCTCAACGAAAAGCGGCAGCCGCTACAGGTTATTGCAGGCGGCGGAGGCGGCGAGAGCGTCAGCGGCAGGCAGACCGCGCAGGAGCAGGTGAAGCGCATCCTACTCGAGATTGCGGGCAGCGGAGCGATTGAGGTGAGCGGCAACGGCGCAGACCGGGAGACCGTGCTGCAAATCATGTGGGAAAACCTCAAGCCCATCCTTATGAGCATCATCCAGAGCGAAATCTACGAGGAGGGGGACTTGTCGTATGACTACTAAATACCAAATGTGGCTGACGTACAACGCGGAAAAGGAGAAGATACAGCTCCCAGTCCTGCCGGAGACGTTCAAGACCAACAACGGGAGCAGCAACGACAGCATGGACATCACGGGGCTGGGCGAAATCATCATAATGCAGAGCCGCCCGGCCCTCGAGTTCAGCTTTTCGAGCTTTTTCCCGGCGGCGCGGTTCCCCGGAATACAGGTCAGCAGCCTCACAAAGCCGTTGGAACTGGTGCAGAAAATCAACTCGTGGAAAGCGAGCAAGAAGCCGGTGCATCTGATTGCAACGGCCTGCGGGGTAGACCTTTACTGCGCGATTGAGAAATTCAATTACAGCGAGGAGGGCGGAGACCCCGGAACGTACCAGTACGACATCACGCTGAAAGAGTACCGGGAGATTACCGTCCGGCAGGTCAAGGTGGACATCCCGGCCAAGGAAGCCACCGTAGAGAAAGAGACGGCACGGGTAGACAACAGCGTGCAGCCGAAAACCTACACCGTCAAGAGCGGGGACTGCCTGTGGAACATCGCAAAGAAGTTCTACGGCAGCGGCTCGGACTACACGAAAATTTACAACGCCAACAAGGGGACAATCGGGGGGAACCCAAACTTAATTTACCCCGGACAGGTTTTGACGCTGCCTTGAGGAGGTGAGGCTATGGCAGAGGGCATGAGCCTGATAATCATAAAGGGCGAGCAGGGGTACGACGTGACCCAGCTTGTCGAGCAAGCCAAGTGGAAAGGGAGAAAAGGCTCCTCCTCCCGAACGCTGGATGTGACACTGATTGACGACGACGGATACAAGCACGCGCGGAGCGGGATTGACGTGGAGCAGGGACATCAGTGCATTTTCAGCTATGACGGGGTGGAGCTTTTTCGCGGCATCATCATGTCACAGACGCAGACGCAGGCCAAGAAGCTGCAATTCACGGCCTACGACAACGGGATTTACCTTGCGAACAACAAGGACACCTTTTGCTATGAGAACAAGACGGCGAGCGAGATATTCCAAGACTGCTGCGCCCGGTTCAATCTCCCGGTGGGAGAGGTGGCAAAGTGCAGCTACAAAATCCCGGAGCTGACAAAGAGCAAGACTACCGCGTTCGATGCGATTGCGGACGCATTGAGCCTTGACTTTGACGCGACGGGCATCCGGCACTACGTCGCCAGCGACAAAGGGAAACTGAACCTCCTCACCCGGAGGGAGAACATCTTGCAATGGGTGATTGAGGTCGGCCAGAACCTCACGTCCTACTCATACAGCCGGAGCATCGAGGACATCAAGACCCGAGTGAAGATGGTGAGCAAGGAGGGCACTACCGTCGCAGAAAAGAGCAACGCGGAGCTGGAAAAGAGGATTGGCATTTTCCAAGAAATCGACCAGCCGGACGAAAGCCTTACGGCGGCGCAGGTGAACGACCTGATAGCGAGCATCATGGAGGAAAAAGGGACACCGCAGCGGACGCTCTCGGTGGAGGCGGTCGGGATAGCGGAGGTCATTTCCGGCATTGGGGTGTATATCATCATCCCGGAGCTGGAAATCTCCCGGACGTTCTATGTGGACGAGGACACGCACACGTTCAAGGACAACGAGCACACGATGTCACTCAAGCTGAACTACGCGAACGACCTCGCAAAGGAGGAAAAGGGCGCGGAGGACAGCAGCGAGGAGCACAAGGTGGGCGACGTGGTGCAATTCCACGGCGGCTACCACTACGTCAGCAGCGTGGCGAGCAACCCCACGGGCACCAAGTGCGCAGCAGGCCCGGCGAAAATCACGCTGATTGCCAAGGGCGCAAAGCACCCGTGGCACCTGATACACACGGATAGCAGTACGAGGGTGTACGGCTGGGTGGACGACGGGACTTTCAGTTAGGAGGCGCAGATATGGCAGAAGAAACCGAGAAAACCAGCATCAAGCAGTTGTTTCAAGGGATGGTCGGGAAAGAGGCGGAGGTTTTGCAGGGGATTGTGAAATCCACAAGCCCGCTGAAAATCCAAATTGTCAACGACGAAAAGCTCGTCATTGGGCCGAACATCACCTATGTACCGTGGCATCTCACGGACTTTGACACGGAGGTTACGGTACACTGGCGGACGGAGAACGAAAGCGGCGGAGGCGGCGACGCAGCTTTTGCCTCCCACAGCCATGCCATCGAGGGGCGCAAGGCCATCCGGGTACACAACGCGCTCAAGGTGGGAGAGAAAGTCCACATTCTGGCTTTCAACCACGGGAAGCAGTATTACGTGCTGGATAGGGTGAGCTGAGATGCCGGAGACCTTTATCCCCATCCCGGTCGAGACGGTCAAGGAGGCAGAGGAAAAGCCCAGCCGAACCTACCGGCTCGACCTCGACAACGGCAGGATTGTCGGAAAGGTGGACGGACTGACGGCGGTGAACCAAGCCATCAGAAAGGCCATCATTACGCCGCGCTTCAAGTGCCTCATTTACGACCCGCAGTACGGGAGCGAGATTGAGGACGCTATCATAACGCAGGACGCAACACGGGACTATATCGAGGCCGCTACGGAGGGATTTGTGAAGGACGCGCTTGCGCCGGACACGCGCATCCTGTCTATCTACGATTTCAAGGTCGATTTCGAGGGAGACGGAGCGCACATTTCCTTTAGGGCAGACACGATTTTCGGAGAAACAGAGGTAGAGGAGGTGATATAGAGTGTTTGAGGACTACACATACGAGCGGCTTTTGGAGGATGTGCTGGCGAATGCGCCGGAGGGCATCGACACCCGGCAGGGCAGCATTTTTTATGATGCCGTTTCGGGTGTGCTGATAAAGGTCGCAAAGCTCTACACCGACCTCGACCTCGTTGTGGAGCTTTCAAGGCTGACGACCACCACGGGCGACGCGCTGGACGCAAAGGCCGGAGAGTACGGTATCACGCGGCTGGCGGCGACGCGGGCAAAATATTTGGCAGAGTTTGAGGGCGTGACCCCGGAGCCGGGGGAACGCTTCTACTATGACGGGGCCTATTTCGTCCTCCGGCAGGAGGAGGAAACGGGCCTTTTGTATTTTGAGGCGGAGGCCGCAGGCGAGGCGGGGAACGACATATATGCCGGAACCCCGGCGGTGCCGGTGAACAACATCGAGGGATTGATTTCCGCGACGTTCGGGGCTATCTACGAGAACGGCAGCGACGCAGAGGGCGACGAGGCCCTGCGCAACCGAGTAATCGAGAAGATTGCAGGCCCGGCAGAGAACGGAAACAAGCAGCACTACAAGACATGGTGCGAGAGCATTGACGGCGTAGGCCGGGCGCGGATTTTCCCGCTATGGCTGGGAGAGAACACGGTCAAGGCGGTGCTCATTGACACGACGGGCAAGCCCTGCGGCGAGGCCAAGGTGCAGGAGGTGCAGGAATACATCGACCCGGCGGACAAGGGCATGACGGCGACGGTGAACGGAAAGACCTACACCATCGGGGACGGCCTCGGGAACGGGGTGGCGAACATCGGGGCGCACTTTACGGCGGTGGCCGCGACCGCGTTGGAAATCGAGGTTACGTTCGGGGCGGAGCTGGCGAGCGGGGCCACGCAGGAGGCGGTGCAGCAGGAGGCAGCGGAGGCAATCGAGAGATACCTCCGGGAACTTGTGCTGGGGGCAGACGACGAGGCGGTGATAACCGTGAGGGTGTCGGCCATCGGCGCGATACTGAGCGGGCTGAAAAGCCTTGTGGACTACACCGACCTGCGACTGAACGGCAGCACAAAGAACATCATCCCCGGAGAGGACGATGTGCCTGTCCTCGGGGAGGTGAGGATTGATTGAAACTATACGAAAAGTATTACAAGAACAACTTTGAGGAGCTAATCACCTACTACCCTCGCTACTACAGGGACGTTTTCGAGATGGTGGAAATCCTCAAGGCGTTTGGCCGAGTGGCGGACGGCTTGGAGGCGAACATCGAGCAGACGTACCTCAACAACTTTATCCTCACGGCGGACGCAGAGACCATCAAGGTGTGGGAGGACTTGCTGGAAATCACCTACACGAGGCCGCTGACGCTCGACCAGAGGAAGCGCGTGGTAATAGCGCGGATTGCGGGGTACGGCCACATCGGGGAGCCGGAGATACGGGGAATTATAGCGAACTACACGGAGAGGGCCGTTGCGGTTGACTTCAAGAGGGGCGTTATATTCATCACGATTGAAGGGGAAATCTTCGACGAGATGAACCTGTGGGACACGATAAAACGGCGCATCCCGGCGCACCTTGCGCTGGATATGAAAGTACACATCCAGAGGAAGTTCCGCCAGAGGATAGACTTCTACTTCGGCGGGGCGACGGGGGCGCACTTCCGACCCCAGCCCGTAGGCGAGGACAGAGTGAGCCGGAGGCAGCTATACGTGGGCTACAGCGGGAGGGCGATTGCGGAGTTCGAGACCGCCCCGGTGGGCGAGGACAGAACCGGCAGGACGGCCCTCACGGTCGGCTACAGCGGACGGGCAGAGGCAGAGTTCAAGACCGCGCCGGTCGGAGAGGACAGGAGCGGCAGGACAGACCTCCCCGTGGGCTACGGCGGGCTTTTGAGGCCGGGGGTAGACGGAATACCGCCTGACACAGAAAAGGCCGCCACGGGCCGCACAGAGGGCGCAGGCGGTATGTACTGCCATACGCACACCAAATCAAAATTGATAGGATAGGAGGAAATGACGGATGGCAATTTTTGAGGACGGCAGCTACAGCAGCACGCCGGGCATCGCCTTGCTGGGGAAGGTCATGGCGGGAAGATGCCAGATGCACTACACAAGGGCTGCGGTCGGCAAGGGGACAATCCCGGAGGGAGAGACCCCCAAAACCATGCGGGAACCTGCGGGCTATGTGATGGACGCGAAAATTTCGGCGGTCACGAACCCGGTGGACGGCGAATGCCAAGTGACGGTGCAGATTAACAGCTCCGACGTGGAACAGGGCTTTTATGCAACCGGCATCCTGCTGTACGCGGCAGACCCCGACGAGGGGGAGGTGCCGTACACCTACCTTGTGTTGGAGAACGGGCCGGAGTGGATTCGCCCGGCCAGCTCCGCCGTAGGCAAACTGGCGACATTTGACCTGATTGCGGCGGTGGGCGACGTGGACAACGTGACGGCGACCATTGACCCGGATTCCATTGTGACGAGGGCGGTGGTGGAGCAGCTTATCGCCGGGGCCACGGTCAAGCGAGAAATCACTATCCCGGCGACCGGCTGGGACGTGGGCGCAGAGGAGGGTGCCGAGGGGAGCTTCTATGTGGATATTCCGCAGGGAGACGTAACCGAGGAGATGGTGCCTGTAATCAGCGTGGTGCCGACGGACATGGAGACCGCCAAAGAGTGCGGACTGTGCTCGGCGGCGCGGACGATGGAGGGCAAAATCAGGCTTTACGCAGAAAAGGCCCCGACCGCAGAAATGCGGGCGTGCCTGCTGCTGCTGAACGCCTCGAACGGGGCGGCGGGCAGCGGAGGCTCCACCGGCGGCGGGGGCGGCAGCTATGTGCTCCCGGCGGCCACGGCCACGCAGCTCGGCGGGGGGAAGATTGGAGAGGGGCTTTCCGTTTCGGCGGATGGCACGCTCTCGGTGGACGGCGAATCCGTAGTGGAGGGCATCGCCGCGACGGACAGTGAAGTGGAAGAAGCACTGGACGAAATCTATGGTGCCGACGGCACCAACTAACTCGTGTTTTTCGCGGTTAAGCCACCGCGTTAAACAATAAATATTTTATTACCAAGGAGGAAAAAACTATGGCTTACAACAAGGAAAAGCTCACCAAACTCGAGGCTCTGCAGGAACTGGCAAAGCAGGCGGAGCAGAAGTACGCGACCAAGGAGAGCGTCACCGAGCTGTCCGACCGCGTGCAGGGACTGGAAACCACCGGCGGCCAGCCCAACGTGATTGAGACCGTCAAGGTCAACGGCGTGGCGCAGGAGGTCAGCGAAAAGGCTGTGAACATCGCTGTTCCCACTAAGGTCTCCGAGCTGGCGAACGACAGCCTGTTCCAGACCAACAGCGAGGTCGCGCAGGCCATCCAGACCGCTATTGCTAAGACCGGCCACGCTTCGTTCAAGAAGGTGGACACTGTTCCCGACGCGGAGACCGCCGAGGACAACGTGATGTACCTCGTGATGAACAGCAAGACCAAGCACTACGACATCTACGCCAAGGTGGAGAACGAGGTCGTGCTGCTGGACGACACCACTGTTGACCTCACCAACTACGTCGAGAAGGAGGAGGGCAAGGGCCTTTCCACCAACGACTACACCACCGAGGAGAAAGAGAAGCTGGCCGGTATCGCGGAGGGTGCGAACAACTACACCCACCCTGCCTACACTGAGCAGGCCAGCGGCTTCTACAAGGTGACTGTGGACGCGACCGGCCATGTGAGCGCGGTCACCGCCGTTACCAAGGCGGACATCACCGGCCTCGGCATCCCCGCGCAGGACACCACCTACAAGCCCGCTGTGGCGAACGGTGCGGACGGCCTGATGACCGGCGCGGACAAGGCCAAGCTCGACGGCATGGAGGTCGCTACCCTTGAGGAAGTGCAGGAGATGCTGAACGAGGTCTTTGCGACCGAGCAGCAGGCCTAACCCAACAACGGAAAATGAGCGAAGCAGGGCGGGAGCAATCCCGCCCTGTTATTTTTTCCGATGATGGGGGGTGTCACGCATGAGCAAAATCACGGTATTTGAGCACTTGAGGGCTTGCGCGGAGGAAGCGAGAGACTACGCGGGGGGCCTTGTAGCGAAGCTGGCAAAGACGGCGACCGAGGCAATCGAGGAGCTGGAACAGGCCAAAGCGGACAGGGCGCAGAGCGTGGCAATTACGATTCCTGCGACGGGCTGGGCGAGTGAGACCGGCGGGGACTACCCTCGCTACTACGACATCGCGGCGGAGGGAGTGACCGCGAGCGACCGGGCGGAAATTACGATTGCGCCGGGGAGCCTCGGCACAGCAAAGGCCTGCGGGCTGTGCGCGACAAACGAGACGATGGCAGGCAAAATTCGTGTCCGGGCAATCAACATTCCGGCGGAGGCAATTTCGGCGGAGTTTTGGATTGAGGACGGAAAGGAGTAAGGCATGGCGTATGGAGCAGTAAACGTCCCCGGAGTTACGGGGGCGGAGCTGGAAGCCGTGAGGAAGATTGCGCAGTCGGCCAAAGAGACCGCAGAGAAAGCGCAGGAGGCCATCACGGAAATGACGACCAAAATCAGCGCGGTTCCCTCGCAGAGCGGCAGCTTGACCTATACGGGCAGCGCACAGTCTCCGAGCTGGAACAACTATGACCCGAACGCGCTGACAATCGGCGGGACGCAGAGCGCGACCGACGCGGGCACCTATCAGGTGACGTTCACCCCGAAAGAGGGGTACAAGTGGGAGGACGGCACGACCGAGGCCAAGACGGTCAACTGGACGATTGGCCGGGCGAATGTGGCGACCCCGGCGCAGAGCGGTAGCCTGACCTACACGGGCGCGGCGCAGTCCCCCCAGTGGGCCAACTACGACAGCAGCAAAGTGACGCTGGGGGGCACGACCTCCGGCACCAACGCGGGCAGCTACAATGCCACGTTCACCCCGAAAGCCAACTACCAGTTCAGCGACGGGACGACCGGCGCGAAAACGGTGGTGTGGAAGATTGGGAAAGCGGCGGGCAGCCTAACGCTGGACAAGAGCAGCCTCACACTGAGCGGCGGCACCAAGACCGGGACGGTCACGGCCACCCGCAGCGGCGACGGCGCGATTTCCGCGTCGTCCAGCGACGCGAACGTGGCGGCGGTGAGCGTGAACGGGACGACCATCACCATCACGGGCAAGAACAGCGGCACGGCCACCATCACGGTCAAGTGCGCGGAGGGGACGAACCACACGGCCCCGGCGAACAAGACGGTCAGCGTGACGGTGAAAGCGGCGAACCCCACGCTCGCGGACAACGACCCGTCCACCATCAAGGAGGCGGCGCAGTCCGGGCAGGCGGCGAACCTTTGGAGCGCGGGCGACAAGATGCCGATTGCGGTGAACGGCAAGGTGGGGTCGCTGACAATCAACGGCACCTACTACGCCTTTATCCTCGGATTCAACCACAACAGCAGCGCGGAGGGCGGCAACAGCATCCACTTCCAGTTCGGAAAGGACGCGAGCGGCAAGGACATTGCCTTTGTGGACGCAGGGTACAACGAGTATTACAGCAACAACGCGAACGCCCGATTCGTGATGAACACCAGTAATACCAACTCCGGCGGCTGGGAGAGCAGCTATATGCGCCAGACCATCTGCCCGGCGTTCCTCTCGGCGCTCCCGGCAGACTGGCAGAACGTGATTGTGGCCTGCACCAAGTACAGCGACAACCGGGGCGGCGGCAGCAACACGGCCAGCTACGTCACGGCGACGCAGGACAAAATTTGGCTGCTTTCGGAGTTCGAGGTACACGGCTCGCGCAGCTACGCGAACAGCGCGGAGCAGAACTACCAGAAACAGTACGACTACTACAAGAACGGCAACAGCAAGGTGAAGTACAAGCACAACGCGACCGGCACCGCCTGCCTTTGGTGGCTCCGCTCCGTCAATGCGACGAACGGCGACGCCTTCTGCGATGTGTACCCGGACGGCAGCGCGATCAACAGCGTCGCGTACTGGTCGTATGGCTTCGCGCCGGGCTTTAAGGTAGCCTAATCCAAAATCAGGGAGGCAAGTGAAGCGGTGGGGGCGAAAGCCCCCGCCAGCGGAACGACAGGAACGCACAGAGCGAGAGGAGGGAGTGAGAAATGTCGGTTTACAAATCCCGGAGGAAAGACGCTGCGGCGCAGTTCATCGCGGACGCGAGGGAGCTGCGCAAGTACACCGTGCGGGTGACGCGGAAGTTCCCCAAGAGCTACCGCGACATCACGAACGGGCTGCTGGAACTGGCGAGGGAGATATACCTCAACGCCCTCAAGGGGAACGCGATCTACCTGCACAAGGACATGAGCGAACACGACTACGAGCTGCGGCACCGCTATCTGATGATAGCGTGCAGCAGCGCGGACGCGATTTGCGGGGAGATTACGTTCTGCTACGAGATGGTGGACGCGGGGAACAACTTCTTTGCGGGAAAGGCGGAGTACGAAAAGGCGTTCCAAGCGTGGACGACGCTGGCAAACAACGCGCTCTCCCGGCTCCGGGCGGTCTTGGAGAGTGACAAAAAGCGTTGGAACGGCTACCGCCGCAAGGCGGCGGAGGCCGGGAAAGCGTAACTTTTTGTAGGGCAAGTCCTGACGGCACCGCCTGCAATTGGTGGCTCCGCTCCGTCAATGCGACGAACAGCAACAACTTCTGCAATGTGAACACGGACGGCAGCGCGAACAACAACAACGCGAACTGGTCGAATGGCTTCGCGCCGGGATTTAAGGACAGACTGGGGCCAGAACAAGTAGCGAAATGCGAAGCCGCGCCCCAAAACTTAAAGGAGGACTTGACCCTTGGAGACTGGCCCCGGAGACGGGGCTTCAATCCTAAACTTACCACACGATACGGAGGCCCGGACGCTTCTTGCATGGCTGGGGATTTTGACGGGAGTGCCCCGGTTACATGAGCAGCCGTTACGCAGCTACGAGAAAACCGTCATGGCTGGCGGGAGAGGTGCGGGGAGTGATGCACCCCGCAAACCACCCGCAGGGCCATGTCGCTGTACGTGTGGGAGACTGCATCTTGGCGGCACAGGAGGCAAGAGAAAATTGAACAGCAGCGAAAGGCGCGAGGCGAGATACCAACGGCGGAAAGCGCGGAGGCAGCAGAAAGCGCAGGAGGCCGGAGGCGCGAGCTTCGACGAGGTGATGTCGTTCGGGAACCTCTGCAAGGCGGGCAAGGCCTGCTGCAACGGCGCGAGGTGGAAAACGTCAACGATAAACTTCGAGACGAACCTGCTGGCAGAAAGCCTCAAGACCTATGAGACACTACAGAACGGCACGAGGAAGTTCCGGGGCTTTCAGAGCTTCACGACCATTGAACACGGGAAAGAACGGAACATCGACGCGCTCCCGATACAGGAGAGGGCGATTCAGAAGTGCCTATGCAGCAACCTTTTGACGCGGGCATATTCGCGCAGCTTCATCTACGACAACGGCGCGAGCCTTGCGGACAAGGGTATGGACTTCCAGCTAAAGCGGCTCAAGAAGCATCTTCAAGACCACTACAGGAAGTTCGGGACAGAGGGTGGGATTTACCAATTCGACTTCAAGGGGTATTTTGCGAGCTTGCCCCACGACGAAATCAAGCGGAGGGCGAGGGCGAAAATCATGGACGACCGCCTCTACGCCCTGTTCTGCCAATTTGTGGACGATTTTCAGAGGATGAAAACGGCGGACAAGGAGGCGGAGCGCAAGCGTGGCGTGGGGCTGGGGAGCGAGATAAGCCAGATTATCGCGCTGGACTACGCAAGCCCGATAGACCATTACGTGAAAGACGTGCGCGGCATACACGGGTACGGGCGGTACATGGACGACGGGTACGCGATCAGCAACTCGCTCGAGGAGCTGCAGGACATCGACCGATGCCTGCACAAGATGGCGGAGGAGATGGGGATAGCACTCAGCGAGAAGAAATGCAGGATTACCCCGTTCCGGCACCACAGCTTCAAATTCCTCAAGATGCGGATAACGCTCGGGGAGGGAGGCAAGGTGACGATGAAGTTGAACAAGAGCAGTATTAAGGCCATGCGCCGGAAGATGAAAGTTTTTCGGAAGTGGCTGGACGAGGGCAAACTCTCGGCGGAGGACATTTTTCAGTCCTACCAGTCGTGGAGGGCGCACGCGCTGCGGTGCAACAGCTATGACACGCTGCGGACGATGGACGAGAGATTTGTCCGGCTGTTCGAGGCGGAGCTGATGGCGCGGAGGAAGAAGTTCAAATGCACCATGAAAGCGACCAAGACGGAGGCGGGCTGGATTTACAGGAGGCACGGCTCGGTCAGAGAGGAGGAAGCAGCGGCATGAATTACGTGACGCACCACAGGTACAAGGAGCTGGCCCTATGCGGGGAGCGGCTGAACATCCCATACGGGACGGAGCTGCACACGGAGGGGTATTCCATTGTGATGCCGGACGGGAGGGCAATCTGCTACAGCACCAGCGAGAACGCGAAAAAGCACTTCGCCCGGAACGACGACGGGCGGGGCCTCGAGCGCGGGGCCTTGACCTACGCCATCGCCTACAGCAACCGGGAGCGGTACAGCGCGGAGGGACGGCGGCAGCGTTTCAGCGACGAGGA
>OIXG01000465.1_pt1 | contig 49559 bp, 43 predicted proteins | sample 1587731 | NCBI WGS metagenome assembly OIXG01 (sample SAMEA3888908, study PRJEB22519) | human gut metagenome | biome: human gut; feature: human-associated habitat; material: faeces | place: Denmark | collected 2010 | reverse complement strand
CGCACCCGCAAGGGCCCCAAGAAGACCATTGCGAACAAGAAGAAGTAAGGAGGGAAGATAGAATATGGCTACCGCTAAAGCAACTGGCAAGAAGGTTATCCGCCGCCGCCGCGAAAAGAAGAACATTGAGCGTGGGCAGGTCCACATTCGTTCTTCCTTCAACAACACCATGGTCACTGTGACCGACTCTCAGGGCAATGCCCTTTCCTGGGCTTCCTCCGGCGGTCTCGGTTTCCGCGGCAGCAAGAAGTCCACTCCCTTCGCCGCGCAGAGCGCTGCCGAGACGGCCGCCACCGCTGCGATGGAGCATGGTCTCAAGACCGTTGAGGTCTTTGTCAAGGGCCCCGGTCAGGGCCGTGAGGCCGCGATCCGCGCCCTGCAGGCAGTTGGCCTTGAGGTCACCATGATCAAGGACGTTACGCCCATTCCTCACAATGGCTGCCGTCCCCCGAAGCGCCGCCGCGTTTAATTGATTTAGGAGGTATAAGCAAATGGCAAGATATACCGGAGCAGTCTGCCGCCTGTGCCGCAGAGAGGGCCAGAAGCTCTTCCTCAAGGGCGACCGCTGCTATACGGATAAGTGCGCCCTCGAGCGTCGCGCGTACGCTCCCGGAATGCACGGCAACGCGAGAAACAAGAAGCTCAGCGAGTATGGCGTTCAGCTGCGCGAGAAGCAGAAGGCCCGTCGTTACTACGGCGTGCTCGAGAGCCAGTTCGCTGAATATTTCGAGATGGCCAACAAGCGCAAGGGTATGACCGGTGAAAACCTGCTCTCTATCCTTGAGACCCGCCTGGATAACGTGGTCTATCGCCTCGGCTTTGCAATGAGCCGCGCGGAGGCCCGCCAGCTCGTCCGTCACGGCCACTTCACCGTGGACGGCAAGAAGGTCAACATCCCCTCCTATCTGGTCAGCGTCGGTCAGACGATCGAGCTCAAGGATTCCAGCCGCAGCCTCGATAAGTTCAAGGGCAGCCTGGAGGCCAACGGCTCCCGCGTCATTCCCAAGTGGCTCGATATGGATAAGACCCACAATGTTGCCAAGGTCGTTGCAGTTCCCCAGCGCGAGGACATTGACCTGCCGATCGAGGAGCACCTCATCGTCGAGTTGTACTCCAAGTAATCGGAGGGACCCTCAACTGTCTCGCACGAAAACTATGGTGTGGCTGTTTCCGGCCACAGAACTGAAAAGGAGGGTAACTGCATGATTGAAATTGAAAAGCCCCAGATCGAGTGTATCGAAGACTCCACAAACAGCTCTTACGGCAAGTATGTAGTTGAGCCTTTGGAGCGTGGCTACGGCATCACGCTGGGCAATGCCCTGCGCCGCATCATGCTCTCTTCGCTCCCCGGCACCGCAGCTACCGCCATCAAGATCGCCGGCGTGCAGCATGAGTTTTCCACCATCCCCGGTGTCAAGGAGGATGTGACGGAGATCGTGCTCAATGTCAAGAGCCTGATCACCAAGCTGCACAATGCCGAGGGTACCAAAACGGTCTTCATTGAGGCTGCCGGCCCCTGCGAGGTCAAGGCCGGCGACATCAAGTGCGACAGCGAGGTCGAGGTGCTCAATCCCGACCTGCACATCGCAACGCTCGACGCCGGAGCGACGCTCAACATGGAGCTGACGCTCAGCCACGGCCGCGGCTATGTTCCCGCCGACCGCAACAAGCCGGCGCAGACGACGATCGGCCTCATTCCGGTCGACTCGATCTACACGCCCGTTTACAAGGTCAACTACACCGTGGAGAATACCCGCGTGGGCAACATGACCGACTTCGACAAGCTGACGCTCGAGGTCTGGACCGACGGCACCATCTCGTCCCGCGACGCGGTGTCCCTCGGCGCCAAGATCCTCTGCGATCACTTCGCGCTCTTCACCGACCTGTCCGACGCCATGGGCGGCAAGTCCACCGTCGTCGAGAAGGCCGAGACCCAGCGCGACAAGGTGCTGGAGCTGACGATCGAGGAGCTCGATCTCTCCGTGCGCAGCTTCAACTGCCTCAAGCGCGCCAACATCAACACCGTCGAGGACTTGATCTCCAAGACCGAGGACGATATGATGAAGGTCCGCAATCTGGGCCGCAAGAGCCTCGAAGAGGTCATCAACAAGCTGGCGATGATGGGCTTGTCCCTGGCCAGCGAAGACAACAACTGACAGGGCTTGTAAACTACGGCGCGCGCCGTAGGATGAAGAACCCGCTAACTTATCCCGATAAGGAGGAAAACCAACATGCCCGGAACTCGTAAGCTCGGTAAGACTACCGATCAGCGTATGGCGATGCTCCGTCAGCAGGTCACCGATCTGCTGGACAACGGCAAGATGGAAACGACCGTCACCCGCGCCAAGGAGATCAAGCCCCTGGCCGAGAAGATGATCACGCTCGGCAAGAAGGGCGATCTGGCGGCCTATCGTCAGGCGATGGCTTTCATCACCCGTGAAGATGTCTGCAAGAAGACCTTCAAGGAGCTTGCCCCCGCGTATGCGGAGCGCAATGGCGGCTACACCCGCATCATCCGCACCGGCGTTCGCCGCGGCGATGCTGCCGAGACCGCTATGATCGAGCTGGTCTAAGCTGTAAGGTAAGTAAAAAGCCCTTTTGTATGGCAGATCGCGAAGCCATACAAAAGGGCTTTTTATCATGCGCCGACCTGTCCCATAGGGATAAGGCGGGCTTCGCGCGCATAGTCTCCCCCGAGGGGGCGATGGAATGACAGGAAAAAAGCGGCGGGCACTGCTGTGTATGCTGGCAGTGCCGCTGCTTGCGCTCGCGCCGCGGCGGGAGCAAAGCGCCGCGGTGCCGGCGATGGAGGCGGAGGAGCCGGTGAAGTATGTGGCCCTGACCTTCGACGACGGCCCGTGGGCGGAGACAACAGAGCAGCTGCTTGACGGTCTTGCCGAGCGGGGAGCAAAGGCGACTTTCTTTCTCATCGGCGAGCAGGTCGCCGAACACGAGGACACGGTGCGCCGCATGGCGGCGGAGGGGCATCAGGTTGGCAGCCACACCTTCACGCACCGAGATCTCAGCCGCGGCGATCCCGCCGAGCGGCTGCGCGAGATCGAGCAGACCGACACGCTGCTCCGCGATTTGCTGGGGGAGGGGAGCTATTGGCTGCGCCCGCCGTGGGGCTTTCTGGCGGCGGAGACCGCTGCGGCGGTCGGGGTGCCGATGGTCTACTGGTCGCTCGACACCGAGGACTGGCGGCGGCCGGATGCCGACGCCGTGGCGCGGGACATCATCGACCACGCCCGCGACGGCGACATCATTCTCCTGCACGACCCATATCCGACGAGCGTTGAGGCAGCGCTGCGCGCCGTCGATGCGCTCTCGGTGCAGGGCTACCGCTTTGTGACGCTCGAGGAGCTGTTTCGGCAAAAGGGCATCGAGCCGGAGCCGGGGAAGCTTTACATTCGGCCCGGTGAGGTCAGAAAAATCGGATAAAAGCAAAAAGGTACGCCGAAGCACTGCTTCGGCGTACCTTTTGATATTACATTCGGTCGAATATCCGTGGGATATTACAGCATATTGAGCAGCAGCGTCAGAACGATAAACGCGGCGCCGACCCACTTGGTCGCGCGGGCGAGCTTGGCGTCCATGCTCTTGGCCTTGTTCTTGCTCATGAAAGAATCGGCCACGCCGCCGATCGCACCGCTCAGACCGGCGGACTTGCCGCTCTGGAAGAGGACGATGCCGATAACGATCAGGCCGCAGATCAGCTGAAGAATGGTGATAAAGAGTTTCATAACAGGAGACCTCCCAAAACTTGATGAACGCAAAATGCGCTGTATTCACAGATTTGTATCATACCATAGCTTCGGACAAAAAGCAAGCAGAAATTGCGCGTTTCTGGCCCGAAATGCAGCAAATGTGCAAAGCCGTATGGGGCTTTGCACATTTGCGGTAAGTTCCGGCAGGAAGGAAGATCGGTGGGGAGGGGGAGCCGGAGACTTCTCAGCAGCAGGAGGATGAATTTATATTCTCGATTTGGAATGATATAGTATCATAATAGGATATTCATGCGATGTCAATTGCTTGAATATTCAATCTTTTGGGAGAAAAGCAGGAGAAACTTATGCAAAGTGACAAGGTTTTGCCGAAGTGGGAGAAAGTGCTTGCAATCCTGCTGCGGTGGATATAAAATACAAAAAAATTTAAAATTCCGCATGAAAATACGAAATAAGAAAAAGAAGCGAATGAAATCTCAAAAAGAAAGAGCGCAGCGCTCGCCCTTTGTCTGCTGCGCGGGAAGTGAGGCAGTATGAATACCAATTACGGCGTGCTCAACAATTCGAGCCTGATCATCGACACCGACAAGCTGCGTGAGAATGTGCGCACGATCCTGCGCTCGCTCCCGGCGGGAACGAAGCTCATCCCCGTGGTCAAGGACGATGCCTACGGGCTGGGGATGCTCGGCGTTGCGCGGACGCTCTGCGCTTTTCCTGAGATCGGCTGCTTCGCCGTTGCCAATGTGTCTGAGGGCGTGGAGCTGCGCCGCGAGGGCATCCGGCAGGAGATCTTGGTGATGGGCAGTACGCTGCCGTTCCAGTATGTACCCGCGGTGGAGTGCGGATTGACCGTGACTGTCACGCGCCCCGGCATGGCGGCAGAGCTTGCGGAGCTCTGCAAGGCGCAGAGCAAGCCATTGAGCGTGCAGCTCAAGCTGGAGACCGGTATGCACCGCATCGGCGTGGAGCTGGGGGAGGAGCTTGACGCGGTGATCGAAGAACTCAAGGCGGCGCAGGACTGGCTGCATGTCACGGGCGTATTTTCCCACTTCGCGTGGCCGGGCAATGCCGCGGTCTGCGAGGCACAGTATCAGAAGCTGCTCGCGGGGATCGCGCAGCTCGAGGCGGCAGGCATCGCCGTTCCGATGCGCCACATCAGCGGCTCGGAAAGCTCGGAGCTCTTCCCGCAGTATGCGCTCGACGCCGTGCGCATCGGCCGCCGGCTCTTTATGGACCACCCCAAAAAGCCGCTCGGCAACATTCAGGAGGTCGCGTCCTGGCGCAGTTGTCTCACCAATGTAAAGCTCCGCCATGCGGGCGATACCCTCGGCTACGGCGGAAAATTCGTCCTCGATCGGGAGGCGCTCGTGGCGACGATCGGCGTCGGCTACGGCGACGGACTGAACGGGGCGCTGGTCGCCTGCCATGCGCCGGTGCTCGTCGGCGGCAAGCGCTGCCCGCTGCTCGCCTGCTGCATGGATCAGTGTTTTGTGGACGTGAGCAGCGTGGCGGAGGCCAAGGTCGGCGACGAGGTCACCTTCTTCGGCTGCGACAGCGCCGGCAATTACCTTTCCTCGCAGGAGGTTGCAAATCTCATCGGCGATAACGAGGGCTGTGGGCTGACCTCCGCGCTGATGCACCGCGTCGCCCGTGTGTTCCACTGAGCGCTGCGTGTGCCAGTGAGCGGTTATTTTTACATACAGTATTGCATATTTTTTGATTTTCCTGTAAAATAGTCTCAAACCATGCATGAAAAAACATCTGCCGGGGGAATAGACTATGAAAAGCAAGCGACAGGAGAAGATTCTTGAGTTGATCGCGCAGAACGCGATCGAAACGCAGGAGGAGCTGCTTGCGCAGCTTTCCGCGTGCGGCATTCCCAGCACGCAGGCGACGGTTTCCCGCGACATCAAGCAGCTGCACCTGTATAAAGAGCCCTGCGGCGACGGGCGCTACCGCTATGCCTCCTCCGCGCGCACAGCGGGCTGCGACTTCGGTGATCGGCTCCAGCGCATCCTGCGCGAGTGCAGCCTGAGCGTGGACTGCGCGCGGAACCTCGTCGTCCTCAAGACGATGCCGGGCCTTGCCAGCGCGGCGGGCGCGGCCTTCGACGCGATGGACGATCTGCCGGCTATGATCGGCTGTGTCTGCGGTGACGATACGGTGCTGGTCGTTATGCGGGATGAGAGCGCGGCACAGAGCTTCTGCGACGAGCTGAGGGGCCTGTGCAAGTAAAGACTGAACAGAAAAGGCAGGGCGTGCGCCTTGCCTTTTTTCCTGCCCTGTGGTATAGTTTTTCAAGAATTTGAAGAAGGCAGGTCGCGCCATGAAAGCAGAAAGAGCCTATCCCCGCTTCACCATCACCGCCAAGGGAAGCCGCTGGGTCGAGGATGGGCATCCGTGGATCTACGCGCAGGAGATCGTTTCCGCGCCCGAGGGAGTCGAGAACGGCGCGCTTGTGGACGCGGTGAGCGAAAAGGGCAAGTACCTCGGCAGCGGCTTTCTCTCGCGCGAGAGCAAAATACGCATCCGATTGCTCTCACGCAACGCGAACGACCGCTTTGACGCCGACTTTTGGCGCCGCCGACTCCGCTATGCGTGGGATTACCGCAAAACGGTGATGGGCGCGGATACCTCCTGCTGCCGCGTCATCTTTGGTGAGGCGGACGGCTTTCCGGGGCTGACCGTGGACCGCTTTGAAAAGCTCCTCGTTACACAGACGCTCTCCGTGGGTATGGAGCGCATCAAGGATATGCTCTTCCCGCTGCTCGTCGAGGTGCTCGCGGAGGACGGTGTTGTGATCGACGGCATCTTTGAGCGCAACGATGTGGCGATCCGCTCGCTTGAGGGGCTGGAGCAGAATAAGGGCTGGTTCCCGCTCAAGAGCAGGGAGGTGCCCGCGAGCGCCGTGACGGAAATCTGCGAGAACGGCGTCTATTACCGCGTTGATGTCGAAAACGGGCAGAAGACCGGCTTTTTCCTCGACCAGAAGTATAACCGCCTTGCGGTCGCGCGCATTGCCCGCGGCCGACGCGTGCTGGACTGCTTCACCCACACCGGCTCCTTCGCGCTCAATGCGGCCATGGGCGGCGCGGAGCATGTCACGGCTGTTGACATCTCGCAGAGCGCCATCGACATGGCGCGCGCGAACGCCGTGCGCAATGGCCTTGCGGAGCGCATGGACTTTGTGACCGCGGACGTCTTTGACCTGCTCACCGAGCTCGGGCGCAAGGGCGGCAAGCCCTATGACTTTATCATCCTTGATCCGCCGGCCTTCACCAAGTCGCGCAGGACCGTGAAGAGCGCTGAGCGCGGCTACAAGGACATCAATCTGCGCGCGCTGCGCCTGCTGCCGCGCGGCGGCTACTTTGCTACCGCCTCGTGCAGCCACTTTATGCCGAGTGAGCTGTTTGAAAAGATGCTGCGTGCCGCCGCGCTCGACGCGGGCGTGGAGCTGCGCCAGATTGAGGCGCGGGCGCAGTCGCCCGATCACCCGATCCTTTGGAACGTGCCTGAGACGGACTATCTCAAATTCTACCTCTTTCAGGTGGTGTAAAGGGAGAAAGCGGATACCGCAGCTGATCCGAAAAGATGATAAGTCCGTCTAATTGATCTGTATTTTCGATAAAAAACTTGAATACTGCGGCGGAAAAGCACAAAGGGAAACAGAAATTTCGGTAAAATCGGACAATCTCCAAAAAAACGAAAGAAAACGGCTGCTCCGCGGCCGCTTTTCTGTTTTTGCATATAAAACTTGCAAAAATCGTCATTGACAGACGGGAAAATGACGGTTATTCTGTCATTGTTCGAAGAAGCCCTTTGAATCCGTACGGAGACTGGGGGTGGAGATGGCTCTGGAAAATCTCAGCAATGAGTGCCGAAGGTGTAAGGCCCCGTGCGGGCGGAATCTCTCAGGCAAAGAGGACAGAGCAGGAAACCGCTTTGCGGTTTTTTCTGCGCTGTTTTTCATGCTGAGGCTGTGATGCGGGGCTGTCGATCTTTCGACGGCCCTGTTTTTGTTTTGCCTGTAAAAACGAGCGGAGGAAAAAGACGGGGCACCATATTTTTAGGAGGGTTTTTCCCATGTCTGATGTGCTTCTTCCCATTGTGCAGAAGATCAACGGCTATCTGTCCGACTATGTGCTGGTCGCGCTGCTGCTCGCCGTTGGTCTGTGGTACTCCATCAAGACCCGCTTCGTGCAGGTCCGCCACTTCAAGGAGGGCTGGAACAGCGTGTTCGGCAACCTCAGTCTCCGCGGCGGCCGACAGGAGAGCGGCATGAGCTCCTTCCAGGCGCTCGCCACCGCTATCGCCGCGCAGGTCGGCACCGGCAACATCGTCGGCGCGTCCGGTGCGATCCTCACCGGCGGCCCCGGCGCGATCTTCTGGATGTGGGTCATCGCTTTCCTCGGCATGGCGACCATCTACGCTGAGGCGACTCTCGCGCAGGAGACCCGCACCGTGGACAAGGACGGCAACGTCCTCGGCGGCCCCGTCTATTATATCACCACCGCTTTCAAGGGCGGCTTCGGCAAGTTCCTCGCCGGCTTCTTCGCCATCGCCATCATCCTCGCCCTCGGTTTCTTCGGCTGCATGGTGCAGTCCAACTCCATCGGCGAGACCTTCTCCAACGCCTTCGGTGTGCCGGCCTGGATCATCGGCGTGGCGCTTGTCGCCATCTGCGGCTTCATCTTCCTCGGCGGCGTGCAGCGCCTCGCCTCCGTGACGGAGAAGGTCGTGCCCATCATGGCAGCGATCTTCCTGCTCGGCGGCCTCGTCGTTCTCATCGCCCGCATCAAGTATATCCCTGAGACCTTCGGCATGATCTTCCGCTATGCCTTTGCCCCGCAGGCCATCATCGGCGGCGGCTTCGGCGCGGCGCTGAAGATCGCGCTCGCGCAGGGCGCCAAGCGCGGCCTTTTCTCCAATGAGGCCGGTATGGGCTCTACGCCCCACGCCCACGCGCTTGCCAATGTGAAGAATCCCCATCAGCAGGGCGTTGTTGCCATGATCGGTGTGTTCGTCGACACCTTCGTCGTTCTCACCCTCAACGCGCTCGTCATCATCTCCACCCTCTACACCGAGGGCGGCCCGCTCCATGACTGCGGCGCGGCGGCAGCCAGCACGGTGCTCAAGAAGACCAACCTCGCCCAGACCGCCTTCGGCGTTGTTTTCGGCGAGACCGCGGGCGCGATGTTCGTCGCCGTGTGCCTGTTCTTCTTCGCCTTCTCCACCATCCTCGGCTGGAACCTCTTCGGCAAGATCAACATGGCCTATCTCTTCGGCCAGAAGTCCACGATCGTCTACACCGCCATCGCGCTGGTGTTCATCTTCTTCGGTACGCTGACCTCCAGCGACCTCGTGTGGGAGCTGAGCGATATGTTCAACCAGCTCATGGTCCTGCCCAACGTCGTCGCGCTCTTCGCACTGACCGGTATGGTCGTCAAGCACGCCAAGGGCACGCCCGAGGCGGACCGCTGGGAGTAACTTCGACCAAACAGAAGCAAAAAGGAAGCCCTCTGCCGCAAGGCAGAGGGCTTCCTTTTCCTGCTTATTTTACCACGCCGAATTGGAAGAGATAGTCGCGCCACCGGGGATAGTACGGCGCGCGGACATGGACGCCGTCGCCGGAGTAGTCGGTGCGCAGCGCGCCGCTCTCGTCGTCAAAGACGGGGTTGAGGTCGAGGTAGAAGACCGTCCTGTTGTCGGCGAGCCGGGCGAGCGCGGCGTTGCGCTCGTTGATGGTCGTGTTCTTGAAGTAGGACTCCTCCGACTTCTTCTGCGTGGTGTGGAAGATGGACTGGAGGAAAATGATGGCGTCGGGCTGCTTTTCACGCACGAGGTCGAGCAGCGTCCTGTACTGCGCGGCCCAGCCCTCGGCGGTGCCGCCGCCGATCTCGTTGATGCCGAGGAGAATATAGATCTTGCCGAACTGCCGCGATTCCAGCGCCTCGGCGAGCGTGACCTTTTTGCCGTTCAGCTCGACAAAGCTCTTTTCCGCGGCGTCCGCCACCGTGAGGCCGTTTTTGGTGAAGTAGGCCGCGTTGCGCAGCCCCGCGTAGTCGTGGAAGCCGCCGGTGTGCGAGTCGCCGAGGAAGAGTGCATCGTCGAAGTAGCTCGCGTCCACCGTGGTGAAGGTGCTGACCGGCTCCTCGGGTTCGGGCTCGGGTTCCATCACCTCGGGCGGCAGCGGCTCGGGCTCGGGCTCCGGCTCGGCCGGAACGGTCCACGGGAAGACGCCGCTTTGCGCGGCATCAAAAAAGGCGGTGATGGCGGGGGTATCCTTGTCCAGCGCGTCGAGATATTCCCGATAGACGCCGGTGGGATCGAGCGCGGTGAAGGAATTGAGCGCCGCGGCGCTCACCGCGCACAGCCACAGCAGGGGAGAGAGATGGGACATTGCTTAGAGCTCCTTTCAGACGACTCAGAAGCGGGCATAGAGAAACGGGTCGCCCGCGCCGGTCGAGATGAGATACAGGCACAGCCAGAATATCGCAAACAGCGGCAGCCATACAAGCGCCGTCGCACGGTATTTTTCGTAGAAGCGCCGCGGCCACGGCGTGGCAAGCAGGAGGCCGAGCGCGAAGAGCCACCAAAAGCTCTCGAGCTGGCGCAGAAGGTCGCCGGCGAACACGCTCTCGCCGCTGCTGAGGAAGGGATAGAGGCGGGAGAAGTAGGCGGCAAGCTCGCCGAGGTCGGAGATACGGAAGATCACCCAAGTCTGCGGAATGAGGAAGAGAAAATAGAGGTGCGAGAGGAAGCGGTGGCGCGAGAGAAAGCCGCCGATGCAGAATTTCTCCAGCGTGATGAGCACGAACAGCACCAGCCCCCACAGCACGAAGTTCCACGCCGCGCCGTGCCACAGGCCCGTGAGCGCCCACACGACGAGCAGGCTCCAAAAGAGCCGCGCCCCTCCGTGTCGGCTGCCGCCGAGCGGGATGTAGAGGTAGTCGCGGAACCAGGTGCCGAGCGTGATGTGCCAGCGCCGCCAAAATTCGGAGATCGAGCGCGAGCAGTAGGGCAGGTCGAAGTTGCGCGGGATCGAGAAGCCGAGCATCTGCCCCAGTCCCATCGCCATGAGCGAGTAGCCGGCAAAGTCGTAATAGAGCTGCAGGCTGTATCCCACCGCGCCGAACCACGCCAGCGGCGTGGAGAGGTAGGCAAAGCCGATGCGTGCAAGCTCCGTCCACAGGGCGGCGAGCTGGTCGGCAAGGATCACCTTGCAGCCGAGCCCCACCACAAAGAGCGAGAAGCCGCTCTCCAGCGCCGCGCGGGAGAAGCGGCGGTGCGCGTGCAGCTCCGCGCACACATCATCCAGCCGCAGGATCGGCCCCATGACAAGCTGGGGGAACATCGTCTGAAAGGCAGCATAGCTGCACAGGCTGCGCTCGGCTTTTGCGTCGCCGCGGTAGACATCGACGACATAGGCGATGCTCTGAAAGACATAAAAGCTCAGGCCCAGCGGCAGCGCAACGCGGAAGAGGGGAGGACCGATCCCTGTCAGTTTGTCCAGATTATCCAAAAACCAAGCCATGTATTTGAAATAAAAAAGGCTGCCGAGGTCACATAGCAGCGCAAGGGCCAGCCAGACGCGCCGCCCTCCGCCGCGCGCACCGTCCATCAGCCGGGCGGCGACGAAGTTGATGAGCAGCAGCGCGAGCAGCACGAAGGATGCAGGCGTTCCCGCGCCGAGCCAATAAAAAAGCAGGCTTCCGGCCGCGAGCATGAAGTTGCGCCAATGCGCGGGAACGAGATAGTAGAGCAGGAGAAAGGCGGGCAGAAAATAAAAGAGAAAGGGCAGAGTCGAAAAGCTCACGGCGGCAGCTCCTAAAGTGAATTGAAAGTCGGAAGAATGGTTTACAAAGCGGAAAAGCCGTGCTACAATAGCGGCGACACGGCAGAAAGGTCACAATTTATTATAATATGACACGCAGGGCCGTTCGTCAATCGAAAAATTAGAGGGAAACACAGGAAAATCAGCGAAAAGGAGATGGGGGAATGAGCAGAGAACAGGTCTTCACGCTGCTCAGCGCGCAAAGCGGCGAATTTCTCTCCGGCGAGGATATTTCGGCGCAGCTCGGCATTTCCCGCGCGGCGGTGTGGAAGGCGGTCGACGCCCTGCGGCGCGACGGCTATACCATCGAGGCGCAGACGGGGCTGGGCTACCGCCTGACCGATTCGCCGGACGCGCTGACCGAGCGCGAGCTGCGCCGCTATCTCGGCGGCACGGAAACGATCGGCAAAACGCTGCACTGCTTTGAGAGCATCGACTCCACCAACAGCTTTTTGAAGCGCGCCGCCGCAGAGGGCGCGCCGGACGGTGCAGTCGCCGTCGCGGACGAGCAGACCGCGGGACGCGGGCGTCGCGGCCGCAGCTTTTCCAGTGGCGCGGGCCGCGGCGTCTATCTCTCTGCGCTGCTGCGCCCGCGGCTCTCGCCGAAGAAGGTATTGCCGCTCACGGCGCTCGGCGCGGTGGCGGCCTGCAACGCGGTAGAGCGCGCCTGCGGCGTGCGGCCGCAGATCAAGTGGACGAACGACCTCGTTCTGAACGGCAAAAAGCTCAGCGGCACGCTCACCGAGCTCTCGCTCGAGGGCGAGAGCGGCGCGCTGGACTACGCCGTCATCGGCATCGGCGTCAACTGCAACAATGCGCGTGAAGATTTCCCGCCGGAGCTGCGCGACATCGCGACCTCGCTCTGCCTGGAAACGGGGAGGCGCGTCTGCCGCGCGGCGCTTGCCGCGGCGCTCATCGAGGAGCTGGACGGGCTTTACGCGGCGCTGCAGGACGGCGACACGGCGGCCTACCTCGCCGCCTACCGCCGCGACTGCCTGACGCTCGGGCGCGAGGTGCAGCTCTTATGGCAGGACGCGCGCGAGAAGGTCACGGCGCTGGATGTGGACGAGCAGTTCGGTCTTGTTGTGCGGCATGAGGACGGCAGGGTCGAGACCGTCCGCACGGGCGAGGTGTCCGTGCACGGATTATACGGTTATGTGGAGTAATAGGAGGCACTATGGCAAAGAGACTCTGGGAGCTATTTTTTACCTTCGCCAAGGTCGGCGTGATGACCTTCGGCGGCGGCTATGCGATGCTGCCTATTTTGCAGCGCGAGGTGGTGGAGAATAAGGGCTGGGCGACGGAGGAGGAGCTGGCGGACTGGTTCGCCATCGGCCAGTGTACGCCCGGTGTTATCGCGGTGAACACCGCGACCTTTGCGGGACGCAAGGTGCGCGGCAACCTCGGCGGCGTGGTCGCGACGCTCGGCGTCGTGTTCCCATCGCTCGTCATCATTTCGCTTCTCGCCGGCGTTATCACGACCTTCGCCGAGGTCGCCTGGGTCAAAAACGCCTTCGCGGGCATTCGCGTGTGCGTGTGCGTGCTGATTTTCAATGCGGTCGTCAAGCTGTGGAAGAAGTCGGTCGTCGATAAAAAGACACTCGCGCTCTATGCGCTCATTCTGCTCGCATCGCTGCTCACCGACTGGTCGCCGGCTGTGTTCGTCGTGTTCGCGGCACTCAGCGGCATCGTGCTGCAGGTCGTGCTGGGGAAAGGCGGTGAGGCGGAATGATCTATCTACGCCTTTTCTGGGAGTTTTTCAAAGCAGGCCTCTTCGCCGTCGGCGGCGGCATGGCGACGCTCCCGTTTCTTTACGACATTTCCGATAAGACCGGCTGGTTCACCCGTGCACAGCTTGCGGACATGATCGCCGTGTCCGAGTCCACCCCCGGCCCCATCGGCGTCAACATGGCGACCTATGTCGGCTTCATCACAGGCGGTGTTCCCGGTGCACTGACGGCGACGATCGGCCTCATTACGCCAAGCATCATCATCATTCTCATTGTCGCGGCATTTTTACAGGCCTTCCGCGACAGCAGGTATGTCACAGGTGCGTTCTACGGTCTGCGCCCCGCGTCCACCGCGCTCATCACGGCGGCGGGTCTCGTCGTTGTGCGCGAGACCTTCGTGCTCACCGGCGGTGTGTTCTTCTGGCAGGGACTGCTCCTTGCCGCCGTGCTGCTCGTGTTCACGCGATGGGTCAAGGCAACAAAAAACTGGCACCCGATCGTTTTCATCGGCATCTCGGCGCTGGTGGGCGTGGTGTTCCGCTTTGCGGGTGCATAAAAGCAAACGAAAAAAGCAGCCGTTCGGCTGCTTTTTTGCCGCTTTTTATCTTCAGTCCTCGCTTGCGATGTGGCCTGCGATGCGCTGCATGATCATATCGAGCGCGACGAGATTGTGCCCGCCCTCGAGCACGATGATGTCGGCATACTTACGGCTCGGCTCAACATACTGCTCGTGCATGGGCTTGACGGTGGTGAGGTACTGCGTGATGACGCTCTCGAGTGTGCGGCCGCGGTCGCGGATGTCGCGCAGGGCGCGGCGCAGGATGCGCACATCGGCGTCAGTCTCGACGAAGATCTTGATGTCGAACAGGTCGCGCAGGGCGGGGTCCTGAAAAATGAGGATGCCCTCGACGATGATGACCTTGGTGGGGAAGATCTCAACCGTCTCGTCCGTGCGGTTGTGGTCCACATAGGAGTAGACGGGACAGCGGATGCTGCGGCCCGCTTTAAGTTCGCGGAGATGCTCGACGAGCAGGCTCGTTTCAAAGGCGTCGGGATGGTCGTAGTTGACCTTGGCGCGCTCTTCGTAGGACTTGCCCTCCTGCCGCTTATAGTAGCTGTCGTGGCCGATGACGGTCACAGCGTCGCCGAAGTGCTCCTTGAGATGGCGCGTGAGCGTGGTTTTGCCCGAGCCGGTGCCGCCTGCGATGCCGATGAAAATAGTGCTCATAGGCCTAAGTCCTCCCCTTGCTCTTTTATTTGACTCTATTATAGAAAGCACGGCGGAAAATTGCAAGGGAGATACGCCGGAAGTGAAAAAAATTCCGCGAAAAAGGGCACAGGCGGTTGACGGCCGGAGAAAAAGAAAGTATTATGTAAATAAGAATTTCTCGTGGGACGCACCGCGCCCCTGTTTTCAGGAGGATAGACTATGGATCTTATCAAGTGTCCCATCTGCGGAGAGATGTACTCGCCGAGCTACCGCCACTGCCCCTTCTGCGAGGAGGAGGACCGCCCGCGCAAGGCGGCCCGGCGCGGCCACCACGTTTCCGAAAAGAAGCGCACCCATTCCGCCCGCGGCCCCATCACCGCTGTGCTGCTGGTGGTGCTGGTCGTCATGTCGTGGTATCTCTTCGGCGACAGGTTCATGGAGAAGGTGAAGGAAAACCGCGGGAATGAGGTGGAAACGGTCGATCCCGCGCCGATTGACCCCACGCCGGTCGATCCCACGCCGGTCGACCCGACGCCCGTCGATCCCACGCCGGTTGACCCGACACCCGATGACCCGACGCCCGACGAGCCTGCCCCGCCGGTGGTGGAGCCGGAGCCGGAGCCGGCGACGCCCACGGTCGATCCCGCGAGCCTTTCGATGAAAACGAATGTCGGCTCACTGCAAAAGGATGTGAACGGCAGGTATGACTGCACGATCAAGGCAAGCGAGTCCATCAAGCTCATCGTCAAGGGGACGGACGCGGCGGTGAGCTGGTCGAGCGCGGACAGCTCCATCGTGACGGTCGGCGCGGACGGCCTGCTCAAGCCGGCCAAGGTCGGCACGACCACCGTGACGGCGAGCGTCGGCGGCGCCACGCTCGAGTGCATCGTGCGCGTGAAGTGAAAAAAACGAAGCAGAGCGGCCCGGGAGGGCCGTTCTGTTTTTATGCACTGTCTATTGAAAGCGGATGGGTTTTGTGGTAGGATATTCTTGCAATGATAGCACTTGAAAAATCGGAAACGGAAATGACATGATGGATCGACGGAGCTTACTCGACCGCGCGGCAAAGAGCGCGGACGAGCGGGTGCTTTTGGGGCACATTCTGGATAAATATGACCAGTGCCGGCAGCGAAACCTGCCGACGAATACGGCGTTTTTGACGCCCGCCGAGGCGCGGAGCGCGCTGGACCTGCTCCACGCAGCCGCTGTGCATGAGGGCTTTGCCCTGCTTGGCGGCTATGAGGGCGCGGAGCGGCGGATGCTCTTTTTCCTGCCCGACTGGCAGGAGGAGGCCGATACTGCTGAGGCGATGGCCTTTCTCCGCGCGCGTTGGCACGAGAGCGAGCAGCCCACGCACCGCGACCTGCTCGGGAGTCTGATGGCTCTCGGCGTGGAGCGCGAAACGCTCGGCGACATCCTCGTGAGCGAGGGGAGCGCCGACCTTGTTGTGAGCGCGGGGGTGGCGCAGTATCTGCTCGATAACTGGTCGGGCGCGGGGCGCACGGCGCTGCGTCTGACGGCCATCGGCGCGGAGGAGCTGAGCATCCCCGCGCAGAGGGTCAAGGAAATTCACGACACCGTGGCGACGCTGCGGCTCGACGCTGTGACCGCGGCGGGCTTTTCGATGAGCCGCAGCAAGGCCGCCGAGCTGATCGCCGCGGGGCGGGTGCAGAAGAACCACCGCGAGACCACCAAGGGCGATGCGAGCGTCGCGCAGGGAGACATCATCTCCGCGCGGGGGCTGGGAAAATTCGAGGTCGCCGAGGTCGGCGGGCTGAGCAAAAAGGGGCGCACGGGCATCCTGCTGCGCCGGTATCTATAAGGAGAAATAAGATGGAACAAAAGAAGATCGAGCGCATCAACGAGCTGGCAAGGCTCGCCAAGGAGCGGGAGCTGACAGACGAGGAGAAGGTCGAGCGCGCGGCGCTGCGGCAGGAGTATGTGAACGCTGTGCTCGGCGACCTCAAAAATCAGCTTGACAACACCTATGTCATGGATGAAAAGGGCAACAAGACCAAGCTTACCAGGTGGAGCGAGGACCGCAAGCTGGGCAAGTGATCTCGACGCCTTTCGCGCCCGCGAGAGCGTATGCTGAAAAGAGGGAGGACGAGCGCCATGGAGCATTTTGATCTAACTGCCTTTGCCGACGGCAGCGCGACGGCGCTGTACCGCACGCTCGGCGCACACCGCACGGCGGGCGGCTGGGTGTTCCGCGTCTGGGCGCCGCACGCGAGAAGCGTGGGCGTCGTGGGCGATTTCTGCGCGTGGGATGTCGGCGCACACCCGATGCGTCGGCTCGACGGTGGCATCTGGGAGACGGAGATAGAAGAGCTTTCGCAGTACGATACCTATAAGTTTGCCGTCACCTCGCGCAGCGGCGCGGTGACCTTCAAGGCGGATCCCTATGCATTCCACGCCGAAACGCGCCCCGGTACGGCGAGCAAGCTCTACGAGCTTGCAGGCTACGAATGGGGCGACGCGGACTATCTTGCCGCAAAACGGCCGATCTATGACCGTCCGCTCAATATCTACGAGGTCCACCTCGGCTCGTGGCGGCGGCGCGAGGACGGCAGCTTTTATGACTATCGCTCGCTCGCCGACGAGCTGGGCGAGTATGCCGCCGACCTCGGCTACAACTGCGTGGAGCTGATGCCCGTGACAGAGTATCCGCTCGACGATTCGTGGGGCTACCAGTGTACCGGTTACTTCGCGCCGACCTCGCGCTACGGCACGCCGCAGGACTTCATGTACTTTGTGGACAGGATGCACCAAAGGGGCATCTCGGTCATTCTCGACTGGGTGCCCGCGCACTTCTGCAAGGACGCGCATGGCCTCATCGACTTTGACGGCGAGGCGTGCTACGAGTACGCCGACCCCAAAAAGCGCGAGCACGCGGGCTGGGGCACGCGGGTGTTTGACTACGGGCGCGGCGAGGTGAAGAGCTTTCTGCTCTCGTCTGCTGCCTACTGGCTGCGCGAGTATCACATCGACGGCCTGCGCGTGGACGCGGTGGCGTCCATGCTCTACCTCGACTACGGGCGCGAGGCGGGCGAGTGGACGCCGAATAAGAACGGCGGGCATGAGAATTTAGAGGCCATCGACTTTCTGCGCGCGCTCAATACGGCCGCCTTTTCCATCGATCCCAATGTGATGATGGTGGCGGAGGAATCGACCGCGTGGCCGCTCGTGACCTATCCTGTCTCGGACGGGGGACTTGGCTTCAACCTCAAGTGGAACATGGGCTGGATGAACGATATGTGCCACTACCTCAAGCTCGATCCGTGGTTCCGCCAGTTCCATCATAAGGACCTCACTTTTTCACTGATGTACGCCTTCTCGGAAAACTTCGTGCTGCCCATCTCGCACGACGAGGTGGTGTATATGAAGGGGAGCCTTCGCGGCAAGATGTCCGGCGACGAGCGGGAGCAGCTTGCGGGCGTGAGAACGTTCATGGTCTATATGCTCACGCATCCGGGCAAGAAGCTCACCTTCATGGGCGCGGAGCTTGGCCAGTGGCACGAGTGGGATTTTGTCGGTCAGCTCGACTGGTACCTGCTCGAAAACGAGATCAACCGCAAAACGCAGGACTTCTTCCGCGCCCTCAACCGATATTACCTTGAAAATCCCGCGCTCTGGCGCGTGGACTTCGACTGGGCGGGCTTTGAGTGGCTCGTCGCGGACGACAATCAGGACAATACCGTTGTCTTTCTTCGCCGCGACGGCGCGGGGGAGGAGCTGCTCGTCGCGGTCAACTTTTCGCCCAACGGCTATCGGGATTACCGCTTCGGCGTCCCGCCGCGGAAAATGTGGCGCGAGGAGCTTTCCACGGACGATACCGCGTTTGGCGGTACGGGCGCGTGGCGCAACGAAAAGACGGTCAAAACACAGGACTTTCCCTCGCATGGGCGCGAGCAGTCCGCCGCCATCACCATCCCCCCGCTCGGCGCGGTCATTCTGCGCGGAGAGGGCGAATATAAAAAACCGAAAGCGAAAAAAAGCAAGGCAAGGGAGGATAAGCAGGCATGAAAAAAGAGTGCATCGCCATGCTGCTCGCAGGCGGACAGGGCAGCCGCCTTTATGTCCTGACCGAGAACATGGCAAAGCCCGCCGTTCCGTTCGGCGGGAAGTTCCGCATCATCGACTTTCCCCTTTCCAACTGTGCAAATTCCGGCATCGACACCATCGGCGTACTGACGCAGTACCGTCCGCTGGAGCTCAACCGCTACATCGGCAACGGCCAGCCGTGGGACCTCGACCGCGCGGACGGCGGCGTACATATCCTGCCGCCCTATCAGAGCGCGGGCGGCGCGACCTGGTTCAAGGGTACGGCGAACGCCATTTACCAGAACATCGGCTTTGTGGATATGTACGAGCCGGACTATGTGCTCATCCTCTCCGGCGACCACATCTACAAGATGGACTACGCCGCCCTGCTCGCGCACCACAAGCACACGCACGCCGACTGCACCATCGCGGTGATGGAGGTGCCGTGGGACGAGGCGAGCCGCTTTGGCATCATGAATGTGGACAGTGAGGATACCATCACAGAGTTTGAGGAAAAGCCCAAGGAACCCAAGAGCAACCTCGCCTCAATGGGTATTTACATCTTCACATGGAAAAAGCTGCGCGAATACCTGATCGCGGACGAGAAGGATCCCGCCTCGAGCAACGACTTCGGCAAGAACATCATTCCCGCGATGCTGGGCGCGGGCGAGAAGCTGTCCGCCTACCGCTTTGAGGGCTACTGGAAGGATGTCGGCACGCTCGACTCCCTCTGGGACGCGAACATGGATATGCTCGCGCAGGGGAGCGGGCTGAACCTGCTCGACAAGGACTGGCCCATCTACGCCCGCGCGGAGAGCGAGCCGCCCGCCTACCTCGGCGAGACGGCGGAGGTCGCGCACAGCGTCATCACCCGCGGGACCGTGGTGGAGGGCGGGGTACATAACTCCGTTCTGTCCCAGTGCTGCACGGTCGCCGAGGGCGCGCAGGTGGAGTATTCCATCCTCATGCCCGGCGCGGTGGTGGAGCGCGGCGCGAAGGTCTCCTACGCCATTCTCGGCGAGAGGGCCCGCGTGGGCGAAAACGCCCGCGTCGGCGCGTCACCCGAGGATACGCCGCCTGAGGACTGGGGCATCACGGTCGTGGGCCCCGAGGCGGAGGTCAAGGCGGGCCATGTGCTGGGCGCCGACCGTATGCTCAACCGTGAAGGAAAGGAGACGGTACGATGAACGGACTGCACGGCATCATTTTCTCCTACGAACAGGAGCCGGGACTGCGCGAGCTGGTCGAGCACCGGATGCCCGCCTCGGTCCCCTTCGGCGGACGCTACCGCGTCGTCGATTTCATGCTCTCAAATCTGCACGCCGCCGGCATCACCGATGTCGGGGTGGTGCTGCACGGCAACTATCAGAGTCTGCTCGACCACCTCGGCAACGGCAAGACCTGGGACATGGCACGCAAATATGGCGGTTTGCGCCTTCTGCCGCCCTTTGCCGACAACCGCACCTACCGCGGCGGCGTGTTCCGCGGCAAGCTGGAGGCGCTTGCCGGCGTGCGCTCGTATTTAGAGGACATTCGGCAGGATCATGTCGTTCTCTCCGACAGTGACCTCATCATCAACCTGCCGCTTGCCGATGTGCTCTCCGCGCATCTTGAGCGCGGCGCGGACATCACAGCCGTATGTACGGCAAGCGGCGCGTTTGTGGACAATGCCACCTACTTTACCCTTGCGCCCGACGGCTCGATCACACAGGTCTGGTGCGCGCCGACCGCGCCGCGCGGCCACCGCTCGCTGGAGCTTTATGTGCTCAGCCGCGAGCTGCTGCTCTCGCTCGTGGACGAGTGTGCCGCGCAGGAGAAGTACAGCTTCCGCCGCGATGTGCTCGCGGGTATGTGCGGAAAGCTGCGGCTGCAAAGCTATGTCTGGGACGGCTACGCCGCCCAGCTCCGCTCGGTGCGGGAGTACTACGAGCGCTCGATGGAGCTGCTGCGCCCGTCCATCCGCGCGGAGCTGTTCGCCCCCGCGCGCCCCATCCTCGCCAAGGAGGACGATGAGGCGTCGAGCTATCTCGCACCGGGCAGCCACGTGAAAAATTCACTCATTGCCGACGGCTGCACCATCGAGGGGAGCGTGGAGAACTGCATCCTCTTCCCCGGCGTGACGGTGGAGCGCGGCGCGGAGCTGCGCGACGCCATCCTCTTCAAGGGCACGCGCGTGTGCGACGGCGTGACGCTGCGCCATGTCATCACTGATAAGTATGTAGAGGTCCTGCCCGGGCGCACGCTCATCGGCCACGAGAGCTATCCCATCGTCGTCTCCAAGGGCAGCATCGTCTGAGGCTGCACGGGGGCGGAACAATCACACAAAATAAGGAGGAACGCGATGAACATTCTCTATGTCACCTCGGAGGCGGTGCCTTTCTGCAAGACAGGCGGCCTTGCGGATGTCGCGGGTAGTCTGCCGCAGGCATTGGCCGCGAACGGCGACCGGGTCAGCGTCATTCTGCCGCTCTATCAGAGCGTCGCGGACGCGTGGCGCGATCGGCTGCACTTTGAGAGATACATCTATGTGCGCCTTGCGTGGCGCAGCGTCTACTGCGGGCTTTTCTCCTACGATTGGCAGGGCGTGAGGTGGTACTTCGTCGATAACGAGCAGTATTTCAAGCGTCCCGAGCTCTATGGCTACTACGACGACGGCGAGCGCTTCGCCTTCTTCTCCCGCGCGGTGACGGAGCTGCTGGCGCTGCTGCCCGAGAAGCCCGAGGTCGTCCACTGCAACGACTGGCAGAGCGCGCTCGTTCCCGTCTATCTTCACGACGAGGCGGTGCGCGACAAATTTTACAAGGACATCCGCACGGTCATCACCGTGCACAACATCGAGTATCAGGGCCGCTTCGGCCGCGAAACGCTCGGCGATCTCTTCGGCCTCGACGAGGGCTGGTTCACCGGCGGCACGCTGGCCTTTGACGGCGATGTGAACCTTTTGAAGGGCGCGATCATCACGGCGGACGCCGTGACCGCCGTCAGCCCCACCTACGCGCAGGAGCTCAAATACGCCTACTTCGCCCACGGCCTTGAGAGCGTGATGCAGCTGGTGGAGGGTAAGCTCTACGGCGTTTTGAACGGCATCGACATGGTGCGCTACGATCCCGCGGAGGACATCGAGCTGACGGCGAACTACTCCGTCGGGCACATGGCGGGCAAGGCGAAGGACAAGGCGGCGCTGCAAAGAATGCTGGGCCTTGCCGAGCGGAGAGATACGCCCCTCGTGGCGATGGTCACGCGCCTCGTGGGGCACAAGGGGCTCGACCTTGTGTGCGAAACGCTCGACTACTTCATGGAGAAAGACATGCAGCTCGCTGTGCTTGGCAAGGGCGACGGCAAGTACGAGACCTTCTTTTCCTGGGCACAATCGAAGTACCCGGGCCGCGTGGCGGTGCATCTCGGCTACTCTGAGAGCCTTGCCATGCAGATCTACGCGGGCGCTGACCTGTTCCTCATGCCGTCTAAGAGCGAGCCGTGCGGCCTTTCTCAGATGATCGCCATGCGCTACGGCGCGGTGCCCATCGTGCGTGAGACAGGCGGGCTCAAGGACACCGTCCACGCCTACGAGGCTTGGAGCGGCGCGGGCAACGGCTTTTCCTTTACAAACTATAATGCGGGCGATATGTGCTATGTCATCGGCGAGGCCGTGGCCCTTTACCATGAACGGCCAGACGCCTATAAGGCGCTGCAAAAGCGCGGCATGAGCGAGGACTTCAGCTGGACGCGCAGCGCGAAAAAATACCGCGAGATCTATGACTCCGTTTGCAAGCAAGGCAGGTAACTCTATGAACATCAACACAACACAGGGCATGAAACGGGCGCTGACCGACAAGCTGCGCCTCGGCTTCGGCATCGCACCGGAGGAGGCCGATGACGCACAGATGATGCGCGCCGCGGCGCTGGTGCTGCGCGATGTGATGGCCGAGCGCGGCGTGGAGAGCCGCATGAAAACGCGGCGCGAGGAAAAGCGGAAGGTCCACTACCTTTCGATGGAATTTCTGCTGGGACGGAGCCTGGAGAAGAACGCCTACAACCTCGGCGTGAGCGCCGTGCTGCGCGAGGCGCTCGACGAGCTGGGCTTTCACGCGGCGGATGTGTTCGAGGCCGAGCCTGATGCGGGCCTCGGCAACGGCGGCCTCGGCCGCCTCGCCGCCTGCTACCTCGACTCGATGACCACGCTCGACATTCCCGCGGCGGGCTACTCCATCTGCTATGAGCTGGGCATCTTCCGCCAGCGCATCGTGGACGGCCAGCAGGTCGAGCTGCCAGACAACTGGAAGGACATCGGCGGCGCGTGGCTGATGCCCAAGCCGCAGGAGACCGAGGAGGTCTGCTTTGGCGGCAGCGTGCGCAAATTCTGGGATAACGGGCGGCTGCACATCGTGCCCGAGGGCGCGACGAAGGTGCTCGCCGTACCCTGCGACATGGAGATCACGGGCTACGCCACCGAGCATATCAACCCCCTGCGGCTGTGGGACGCGAAGTCCCCGACGCCGGTGGACATGAGCCTTTTCTCGCAGGGCGAATATCTGCGCGCGAGCGAGCAGGAGGCGATGGCCGAGACCATCGCCAAGATCCTCTATCCCGAGGACAACCACTACGAGGGCAAGTCCCTGCGCCTCAAGCAGCAGTATTTCTTCGTCTCCGCTACGGTGCAGTCCATCATGCGCAAGCACATCGAGGTCTACGGCACGGCGGCGAACTTCCACGAAAAAAACGTCATTCAGATCAACGACACCCACCCCGCGCTCGTCATCCCCGAGCTGATGCGCATTCTGATGGATGACGCGGGCTTCGACTGGGATACGGCGTGGAGCATCACGACGCAGTCCGTCGCCTACACCAACCACACCGTGCTCGCCGAGGCGCTTGAGCGCTGGCCGCAGCAGCTGATGGAAACGCTGCTCCCGCGCGTGTGGGAGATCATCACCGAGATCGCCCACCGCTATCAGAAAAGGGTCGAGGACTACTACCGCGACCCCGCCAAGACCGCCGAGCTGGCGATCATCTGGGATGGGCAGGTGCGCATGGCGAACCTCTGCATCGCGGGCGGCATGGCGGTCAACGGTGTTTCTGCGCTACACTCCGACATTCTGCGACGCGAGGTGTTCCGCTGGCAGTGTGAGATGGAGCCGGAGAAGTTTAAGAATGTCACCAACGGCATCGACCACCGCCGCTGGCTCGCACAGATCAACCCGCGCCTCGACAGCCTTGTCGACGACCTCTGCGGCGGACGCGGCTATCTGCTCCGCCCGGAGGAGCTTAAAAGGCTCGAGGCATTCACCGGCGACAGCGCGGTGCTTGCGCGTTTGGGTGAAATCAAGCGCGCGAACAAGCTCGACTTTGCCGCCTATGTCAAAAGGACGCAGGGCGTCGTGCTCAACACCGACGCCATCTTTGATGTGCAGGTCAAGCGCCTGCATGAGTACAAGCGCCAGCTTTTGAACGCCCTGCACATCATCTACCTCTACCAGAGACTTCAGGACGACCCCAACATGGAAATGCAGCCGCAGACCTTCCTCTTCGGCGCCAAGGCTGCGCCGGGCTACGCGGTCGCCAAGCGCATCATCCGCCTCATCAATTCGCTGGCAAATCAGATCAACGCTGACCCGCTGTGCAAGGGACGCTTGCAGGTCGTGTTTCTGGAGAATTACCGCGTGTCGCTCGCCGAGCATCTGATGCCCGCGAGCGAGGTCAGCCAGCAGATCTCCACCGCCGGCAAGGAGGCCAGCGGCACGGGCAATATGAAGTTCATGATGAACGGCGCACTGACCGTCGGCACGCTCGACGGCGCGAATGTCGAGATGCACGAGGTCCTCGGTGACGAGAATATGTTCCTCTTCGGCCTGCACGCCGACGAGGTGGAGCGCATGAGGGCGCAGGGCTACGCGCCCCAGCGGCTCTACGAGCGCGACGGCGCGCTGCGCCGCGTGGTCGATCAGCTCCGCAGCGGTTTTTCCGACGGCGTGAGCTACGACGACCTCGCCCAGCGGCTGCTCCAGCGCGACGAGTATATGCTTTTGCAGGATTTCGCGTCCTACTGCGCCGCGGAGCAGCGCATGGTGCAGACCTACGCCGACCGCGAGAGGTGGGAGCGGATGTCCCTGCTCAATATTGCGCGCAGCGGCATCTTTGCCGCCGATCGCGCGGTCGCGCAGTATGCGGACAACATCTGGCACGTGATGCACAAGTGAGAAAAAGAGGGGAAGATGCCGCGGCGGCATCTTCCCCCTTGCGCTTCTCCGCGCGGTATTCTATAATGGTACCATCGAATGAAACAACGGAGGTTGACGCGATGTACGAAAACGGCAGGATCTACATGGGGCTTGCGGACGGCGCGCGCGTGGAGATGGCCCTCAATATGTGCAACCGCCACGGTCTGATCGCGGGCGCGAGCGGCACGGGAAAGACCGTTACGATGAAGGTGATGGCCGAGAGCTTTTCCGACGCGGGGGTGCCTGTGTTCCTCTGCGACGTCAAGGGAGACGTTGCGGGCATCTGCGTGCCCGGCGTGAGCAGCGAGGGCATGGAAAAGCGCATCGACCGCTTCGGCCTGCGCGGCACCTTTACTTATAAAGGCTATCCCACGACCTTCTGGGACATCTATCAGACCGGCGGTCACGCCGTCCGCGCGACGGTGAGCGACATGGGGCCGGAGCTTTTGTCCCGCATCCTCGACCTTACGCCCGCGCAGGAGGGAATTTTGCACATCGTCTTTCGCATCGCGGACGATAAGGGACTGCTGCTCCTTGACCTCAAGGATCTGCGCGCCATGCTGAGCTATGTCAGCGAGCACCGCGCGGACTACATGATGACCTACGGCAACATCACGCCCCAGTCCGTTGCGGCGATTTTGCGCGCGCTGCTGCCGCTTGAGCAGCAGGGCGGCGACCTCTTTTTCGGCGAGCCTGCGCTCGACATCCGCGACTGGATGCGGCGCGACGCCGACGGCCACGGCATGATCAATGTGCTCGACTGCGTGAAGCTGGCGCAGAATCCGACCCTCTACGCGAGCTTTCTGCTGTGGCTGCTCTCGGAGCTGTTTGAGAGCCTGCCGGAGGCGGGCGACCTCGAAAGGCCACGGCTGGTATTTTTCTTCGACGAGGCACACATGCTCTTTCGCAACGCGCCGCCTGTTTTGGTGCAGAAGATCGAGCAGACCGTCAAGCTCATCCGCTCGAAGGGCGTGGGCGTGTTCTTCGTGACGCAGAGTCCGAGCGATATTCCCGATACGGTGCTCGCGCAGCTCTCCAACCGCGTGCAGCACGCGCTGCGCGCCTACACGCCCGCTGAGCTCAAGGCGGTGCGCGTCGCGGCGCAGGCCTTCCGCGTCAATCCCGCCTTCCGCGCGGAGGACGCCATCATGGAGCTGGGTGTCGGCGAGGCGCTGACCTCGTTTTTAGATGAACAGGGTGTGCCGACCATCGTGCAGCGCACGAAGATCGTTTGCCCGCAGAGCTTCATGGGCGCGCCCGAGCCGATGGCGCGTATGAAGACTATGCTGCATGACGGCATGGAGAAGTACGACGACGCGGTGGACAATCTCTCCGCCTACGAGGTGCTGACCGAGCAGGCCGACGCCGCGGCGCTGCAAAAGCAGCAGGAGAAAGACCGCCTTGCACAGGAGAAGGCCGACGCCGAGCAGGAGAAGCTGCGCGCAAAGGAAGAGGCTGCCGAAGAAAAGCGCCGCCAGAAGTTAGAGGACGAGGAGCGCAGGCGCGCGCAGAAGCTGGAGGATGAGGAGCGCCGCCGCGCACAAAAGCTGGAGGACGAGGCGCGCCGAAAGGCGGAGAGGGCCGCCGAGGCCGAGCAGAAAAAGCTCGAACGGCAGCGCGAGCGCGAGGCCGCTGCGGCGAAGAAAAAGGCCGAGCGGCTCCAGTCGAAGATCGAGACACAGCTTGTCTCCGCGGGCGGGCAGATCCTCAAGCGGGGGCTTTTGGGCATTTTGAAACGGTAAATAGAGAGAAAAGGCGCGCCGAACGGCGCGCCTTTTCCTTGTGCGGTTTACTTGTTTGCCATGCGATAGACGGCGAGGATGTCGTCGTAATCGAGCGGGCGGAATTTGCCCACCGTGCGGGTGCGGAAGAAGGTGCAGCGCTCGGCGAGCTCGCGCAGCGTATCCTCGCTCTGCACGCCGATGCGGAGCTCCGTGAAGGTGGTCGGCATATCGATGGAGCGGAAAAATTCCTCCGTTGTGTCGATGGCGCGGAGGGCGAGGTCGCGCTCACTCTCGCCGTCGCGGCGGGAGAGGCACCACACGGCCTCGCCGTAGTGCGCAAAGCGTGCGGGATCGGCGTCCACCACATAGCGCGCCCACTGCGGCCACATGACCGAGAGCGACGCGCCGTGCGCGGCGTCGAACATTCCCGAAAGCTCGTGGCCGAACTGGTGCACGGAAAAGTCCTTCACGCCGCCGAGCCCCGTGAGGTTGTTGTGCGAGAGAGAGCCTGCCCACATGATCTCACTCATGGCGTCGTAGTCATGGCTGTCGCGCATGGCGGCGCGGCCCGCGTCGATGACCGTGCGCAGCAGGCCCTCGGCGATCTCGTCGGTCATGCGGTTGGAGGGGTGGCCGGGGTTAAAGTAGCGCTCGAGCGTGTGCATCATGATGTCCACCACGCCGCAGCCGACCTGATAGCGCGGGAGCGTGTAGGTCAGCTCAGGGTCCATGATGGCGAACAGCGGGCGCTGGAGGTCGGTGTTCAGGCCGCGCTTGAGCGTCGTTTCGTCGTTCGTCAGCACGGCGCTGTCACTCGTCTCGCTGCCTGCGGCGGAGATGGTCAGCACCGCGCCGAGCTTGCTCGTTTTGGTGAGCGTCGCCTTTTTGCTCCAAAAGTCCCAAATATCCGTCTCGGGGTTGGCGACGCCGTGGGCGATGGCCTTGGCGGTGTCGATCACGCTGCCGCCGCCGACGCCGAGAATGAAGTCCGCGCCGAAATCGAGCGCCTTTTGTACGCCCTCGCGCGCGTGGGAGAGGCGCGGGTTGGGCTGCACGCCGCCGAAGCTCAGATGTTCCAGCCCTGCGTCGCTGAGCGTCTGCTCGATGCGCGCGATCAGCCCGCTCTTCACGGCGCTGTGGCCGCCGTAGACGACGAAGACCTTCGTGCCGCCGAAGGCCCTGACTGCCTCGCCGACCTTGGTCTCCGCGCCCTTGCCGAAGTAGATCTTGGTCGGGCAGTAAAATTCAAATGCCTGCATGGAACGAATCCTCCTTGCCTGTGCGCGATCTGCCGCGCACGAATTTTCTGCGCCTATGGTAGCACATTTGCGCGCGGCGCGCAAGAGGGCGAAGCAGAGAGAAAAACCATACTTTTTCCGGCAATTTGTGTTGACATAATAATTGTGGATAAGTCTGTGGAAACTGTGAATAACCTTGATTTTACAAGAATTTTACGGGTTGACACGCGGTTATTTTTTGTCGCGCGGGGGGACTTTTTGCAGCTCTTGCGCAGAATTTTAACAAGGCTGCGCGCTTTTGTTGGGCAGCGTCAAAATACTTGCTATTGTGGAGCGGAGTTGTTATAATATACAAGGAATGGTATCCTATGGAAACGGAGAGAGCAAATGGCTAAGACTGGAAAAAACTACGGCAACGAGAGCATCTCGCTCCTTGAGGGCGCGGAGCGCGTGCGCAAGCGCCCGGGCGTCATTTTCGGCTCGGACGGGCTCGACGGCTGCGAGCACGCGGTCTTTGAGATCCTCTCAAACTCGATCGACGAGGCGCGCGAGGGGCACGGTAAGGTCATCACGCTCACGCACTATGCCGACGGCAGCATCGAGGTGGAGGACAACGGCCGCGGCTGCCCCGTGGACTGGAACCCCAAGGAGCAGCGCTTCAACTGGGAACTGGTGTACTGCGAGCTCTACGCCGGCGGCAAGTACAACAACTTAGACGGCGACAACTACGAATACTCCCTCGGTCTCAACGGTCTCGGCGCCTGCGCGACGCAGTACGCCTCGCGCTACATGGATGTGACCGTCTGGCGCGACGGGAACAAATATTCCCTGCACTTTGAGCGCGGGCAGATCACAGGCAAAAAGGGCGAGGAGCTGAAGATCGAGCCGACCGACCGCGGCAAGAGGACCGGTACGCTCACGCGCTGGCTGCCCGACCTTGATGTGTTCACTGACATCAACATCCCCGCCGAATATTTTACCGATGTGCTGCGCCGTCAGGCGGTCGTCAACGCGGGCATCACCTTCCGCTTCCGCAATGAGGCGGGCGGGAAATTCGAGACGCAGGAGTTTCTCTACGAAAACGGCATCGTCGACTATGTCGCGGAGCTGGCCGGCGAGGGCGCGCTGACCGCGCCTGTTTTCTGGGAGACCGAGCGCCGCGGCCGCGACCGCGAGGATAAGCCCGAGTACAAGGTCAAGCTCTCCTGCGCCTGCTGCTTTTCTAACCGCGTGAACGTCATCGAGCACTACCACAACTCCTCTTGGCTCGAGCACGGCGGCGCGCCGGAGAAGGCGACGAAGACCGCCTTCGTCTACGCCATCGATAAGTATCTGAAGGACAGCGGCAAGTATCAAAAGAGCGAGAGTAAGATCACCTGGCAGGATGTGGAGGACTGCCTCGTGCTCGTCTCCAACGACTTCTCCACGCAGACGAGCTACGAGAACCAGACGAAAAAATCCATCACGAATAAGTTCGTGCAGGAGGCGATGACGGACTTTTTGAAGTCCCGCCTCGAGACCTACTTCATCGAAAACCGTGTCGAGGCGCTCAAGATCGCCGAGCAGGTGCTCATCAACAAGCGAAGCCGCGAGAGCGCGGAGAAGCAGCGCTTGAACATCAAGAAAAAGCTCTCGGGCAGCATCGACATCTCCAACCGCGTGCAGAAGTTCGTGGACTGCCGCACGCGCGAGGTCTCCCGCCGCGAAATTTATATCGTCGAGGGCGACAGCGCCCTCGGCTCGGTCAAGCTCTCGCGCGACGCGGAGTTTCAAGGCATCATGCCCGTGCGCGGCAAGATATTGAACTGCCTCAAGGCAGACTACGCCCGCATCTTCAAAAGCGAGATCATCACCGACCTTCTGAAGGTGCTCGGCTGCGGCGTCGAGGTGCAGGGCAAGGCGGTCAAGGACCTCAACGCCTTCGACCTCAATAATCTGCGCTGGAGCAAGGTCGTCATCTGCACCGATGCGGATGTGGACGGCTTTCAGATCCGCACGCTCATCCTCACGATGATCTACCGCCTCTGCCCCACGCTGATCCGCGAGGGGTACGTCTACATCGCGGAAACGCCTCTCTTTGAGATCAACTGCGGCGACAAGACGTGGTTCGCCTACTCCGACAAGGAGAAAAACGACATCGTGAAAACGCTTGAGGGCAAGCGCTATAAGGTCGACCGCTCCAAGGGTCTCGGCGAGAACGACCCGGAGATGATGTGGCTGACGACCATGAACCCCGAAACGCGCCGTCTCATCAAGGTCATGCCGGCCGACGCGGAGGCGACCTCACAGGCGTTCGACCTGCTCCTCGGCGATAATTTGCAGGGGCGCAAGGATCACATTGCCGAAAACGGCTACAAGTACCTCGAACTGGCCGATATTTCGTAAATAAAAGTGTATTTTTGAAAGGAGCATTCCCATGAAACGATTTCTGTCTCTCCTGCTGGCGCTGACCTTGGCGCTGGCGCTGGCGATCCCCGCAAGCGCGGATGCGTATGGCTACACAGTGGACGGGAAGGACGTCGGCATCATCGGCAGCGCCGATGGCCCGACCTTTATCCTTGTCGGGGAGGACTTGGAGGCCGACACGGTGGACGGGAAGGACGTCGGCATCATCGGCAGCGCCGACAGCCCGACCTTTATCCTTGTCAGGGAGGACTCGGAGGCCGACGCGGAGGCTGCGAGGGCACAGCGTGAGGCTACCATCACGGCGCTCGGCGGCACGGTCGGGCAGACCAATGTGCTGCTGGGTAACAGGTGCATCGCCTTCACCGACGCCGCGCCTGAGGCGAAGGACGGCCGCACGATGGTGCCGCTGCGCGCGACGCTCGAGGCGATGGGCGCAACGGTCGGTTATGATAAGGCGAGCAAGGCCGCGGTCGTGACGGGCGATAAGGCGAGCTTCACCCATGTGATCGGCAGCGACCTCATCACGCTTGCCGACGGCTCGACGGTGAAGATGGATGTGGCCTCCTATGCGACCGCCGCGAACCGCACGATGGTGCCGGTGCGCTTTTTCTCGCAGGTGCTCGGCTACGATGTCTTTTGGGACAACGACTATAAAATGGTATTCCTGCTCGACCGCGAGAGCTTTGTCAAGGCTCTGGACGGCCGCTTGAGTGTGCTCAACGGCGATCTTGACCGCTTTGCCGCGCTGTCCGATTCCGCAAAAAGCGTTTGGGAGCAGGCAAAGCTGGGCGGCACGGTCAAGCGCAGCGATGAAAAGGGAAAGCACAGCGCCGAGCTCAGCGGCTCGCTTGCCACGCTGCGCGACGGGAACGGCACGGCTCTCCGACTGGAGCTGGACCTCAGCCGTGCGCTCGAGCTGCTCAGCGGCGCGGAGCTGCTCCCGCAGGACTACCGCGCGCTGCTGGGGCGCTTCAAGCTGGAGCTTTGCATGGGCGAGAAGACATATCTCCGCTCTGCCTTCTATGACTACCTGTTCTCAGGCGGCGTGAGCGCGCGGGACGATGTGTGGTATGCCTTTGAAGACGGGGACGACGGGACCGCTCTTTTGCGCCGGCTGAACAGCCAGGCGGGGGAGCGCAGCGTTGGCGGCGCACTCTACGCGATGCTGGAGCAGGGCGACGCGAACCACTTCTACGAGACCTGGCGGCGCACGACCGCGACCGCGCGCGTGCTCGAGAGCCTCTTTGGGGACGGTGTCCTGACCCGCGCGGGGAAGGACCTGTGCTGGAGCTTCGGCCCGGACGAGCTGGCCGACCTGCTCAACGCCCTCACTGGGCGGACGGATCTCAGCGCCCAAACGCTCAAAGCGACGAGCGGCGCGGAGCTGAGCATGGAGTGGAGGCTCACCGATGTCCGCGCGACGGGCGATAAGCCCGTCATCGCACCGCACGACGGCGCGACGGTCATTACGATCCCCGCTGTGAGATAAAAGAAGAACGAAATCAAAGGAAGGGCGCGCTCCCGCGGGAGCGCGCCCTCCTTTGCTGCCTCATTCGATGCCGGTGACCTTATACTCCTTGTCCTCCACCGCTTTTTTGAGCGCGGCATCGTCCGCGCTTGATTGCAGTGTCACGACGGCGGTGCCGTCAATGTGGCTGACCTCGGCCTCCGCCACACCGGGGACGGCCTCAAGTGCCTTTTTGACGGCGGCCTCGCAGTGGGTGCACATCATGCCTTCAATTTTCATCGTCTTTTTCATGGCTTCCTTCTCCTTTTTCTTTGTTGTATTTTCAGCAGCTTGCTTTCGTTTGTGCTTGTGGTCGCGCTTTGTGTCGCGGAGCTTGCAGAGGTTCAGCCGCAGGGCGTTGGACACCACACAGAAGCTTGAAAGGCTCATCGCCGCTGCGCCGAACATGGGGTTGAGCGTCAGCCCCAGCGGGACGAACACGCCCGCAGCCAGCGGGATGCCGAGCGTGTTGTAGAAAAACGCCCAGAAGAGATTTTCGTGGATGTTGCGCAGCGTCGCGCGGCTCAGGCGAATGGCGGCGGGTACATCGCTGAGCCGGCTTTTCATCAGCACCACGTCAGCCGCATCGAGCGCGACATCCGCGCCCGCGCCGATGGCAATGCCGATGTCCGCACGGGTGAGCGCGGGGGCGTCGTTGATGCCGTCGCCGACCATGGCGACCCTGCCGCGCTCGCGCAGGCGGCGAATTTCCGCCTCTTTTCCGTCTGGCAGCACACCTGCGATCACGCGGTCCACGCCCGCAGCGGCGCCGATGGCGCGCGCGGTGCGCTCGTTGTCGCCCGTGAGCATCACGACCTCGATGCCCATGCCCTGCAGCTCGCGCACGGCCTGCGGGCTGTCCGGCTTGATGACATCCGCCACGGCGATGACGCCGAGGAGCGTACCGTCCTCACAGAAAAGGAGCGGCGTCTTGCCTGTCTCCGCAAGGCTTTCGCAGCGCTCACGCAGCGCGGGGGAGACCTCCGCGGCGGCAGACACATAGCGCAAACTGCCGCCGAGCAGTGTCCGTCCCTGCCGCACAGCGGTCAGACCGCTGCCGGAGAGCGCGCGGAAGTCCGTGACCTCGTCGGCGCTCAGGCCGTCCGCCTGCGCCCTTGCCAAAATCGCGCGGGCGAGCGGATGCTCGCTTTTTTGCTCGAGCGCGAGCGCCGCGCGGAGAAGGTACTCCTCGCTCACGCCGTCGGCAGGGAGGAGGTCGGTCACCTGCGGCTCGCCGGCGGTGATGGTGCCGGTCTTGTCGAGCGCCACGATGTCCACGCGGCCCGTTTCCTCGAGCGACGCGGCGGTTTTGAAGAGAATGCCGTTTTTCGCACCCAGTCCGCTGCCGACCATGATGGCGACCGGCGTGGCGAGCCCGAGCGCGCAGGGACAGCTGATGACCAGCACGGAGATACCGCGCGCGAGCGCGAAGCCTGCGCTCTGCCCGAGCGCCAGCCATACCGCGGTCGTGAGCGCCGCGAGGGCGATGACCGTCGGCACAAACACGCCGGAGACGCGGTCGGCGACCTTGGCAATGGGGGCCTTGGTCGCGGCGGCGTCGCTGACCATCTGAATGATCTGCGCGAGCGTGGTGTCCTCGCCGACGCGCGTGGCGCGGCAGCGCAGAAAGCCGGACTGATTGACCGTTGCGGCGGAAACCGTGTCGCCTGCCGCTTTATCGACCGGGAGGCTCTCACCCGTGAGCGCCGCTTCGTTGACGGCGCTCGCGCCGTCCATCACCACGCCGTCCACGGGGATGCTCTCACCCGGGCGGACAACGAAGGTGTCGCCCTTTTGCACCTGCTCGATGGGAACGATCATCTCGCGGCCGTCCCGCTCGACCGTCGCGGTACGCGGCGCGAGCTTCATGAGGCTCTTGAGCGCGTCGGTGGTTTTGCCCTTGGAGCGGGCCTCAAGGAGCTTGCCGACGGTGATGAGCGTGAGGATCATGGCGGCGGACTCAAAGTAGAGCTCCGAGAGATAGCCCGCCGCGGCCGCCGCGTCGCCGCGCGATTGCGCGACGGTCATGGCGAAGAGGGCGTAGCTGCTGTACCCGAAGGCCGCCGTCGCGCCGAGGGCGACGAGGGTATCCATGTTCGGCGCACGGTGAAGGAGGCTTTGAAAGCCGCTGACAAAGAACCTTTGGTTGATGACCATGACGGCGGCGGTCAGCAGAAGCTGCGTCAGCCCCAGAGCGACGGGGTTGCCCGCGTAGAGGGCGGGCAGCGGCCAGCCCCACATCGTATGCCCCATCGAAAAATACATCAGCACGAGCAGAAAGCCGAGCGACCACGCGAGCCGCCGCTTTAAGCTCGGCGTTTCGTGGTCCTCCAGCGCGCGCTCCGCCTCCGCGGGCGTCGGCGCGGCTCTGCCCGCGGCCTTTAGGGATGCGCCGTAGCCCGCTGCCTGTACGGCAGCGATGATGTCGTCCGGCGCGGCGGCGCCCTCTACGCCCATGGAGTTCGTCAGCAGGCTCACCGAGCAGGCGGTGACGCCGCAGACCTTGCCCACCGCCTTTTCGACCCGCGCCGAGCAGGCGGCGCAGCTCATGCCGGTCACATTGTATTGTGTCATTGTGTGTTCCTCGGTTCCGTGAATTTACCCTTAGGCTGTGCGCGCCGCGCTCATTTCATGAGCTTTTGCAGCGTCGCCACCAGCTCGTCGATGGTCTCGCCCCTGCCCGCGCGGATGTCGTCCGCCACACAGGTGCGGATATGATTGGCGAGCAGCTCCTTGCCAAAGGCGTTGACCGCCGCGTTGACCGCTGCGGCCTGCACTAAAATGTCGGGGCAGTAGGCCCCACTCTCCACCATGCCGCGGATGCCGCGGATCTGCCCCTCGATGCGGTTGAGACGGTGGATGAGCTTTTTGTATTCCTCCGGCGAGCGCTCCTTTTTGCGCTGCGAGCAATGGCAGCAAGGCTCCTTGTCCATGTAGCGCACCTCCTGACTGCTTATATACCCTATGGGGGTATGTTGACTATATACCCCTGCGGGGTATTTGTCAAGAGCAGAGAGGAGAAAAAGTCCTAAGACTTTTTCTCCTCCTTCGTTTCGATGATCCTTGCGGTCGCGCGAAGGCGGCGCGATTCGAAGTCGCGCACATTCCAGCGCTCGATGAGGTCGGCGATCTGCCCCTCGGCCTCGATGACCTCCTCCTCAAACGCACGGGCGGAGATGCGCAGCGCGCCGTGGCCGAGAATGATGACCTGCTCCATATTGTCCGAGGTCGCCACGCGGACGCGGTGCTCCCTGCCGAGGTCATAGGTCGCGCGCTCGATGTAGCTGTCGGCGGTCTGCGCCTCCTTGGTGTAGACGACATAGACGCCGTTTTTCTTCTCCACCGAGCCGGGGTTGCCCTTGACCTTGTAGGCGTCAAAGACCAGAATGACCTCGCATTTGCGCCAGCCGCGGTAGTTGGCTAAGATATCAACGAGCGCCTCCCGCGCGGCGGATATATCCTGCGCGGCAAGCTTTTTCAGCGTGTTCCACGCAAAAATAATATTGTAGCCGTCCACGAGCAGGTACTCGGGACCGGATTTCTGATTTTTGATGTTGTAGCGTGTTTCGTCGAGCGAGGTGCGCGCGGGCGCGCGCTTTGGCTCGAAGGCGCGGCGCTCGACCTTGCCGTAGGTGCTCTCGAAGATGGCGAGCAGCTCCTTGTCCTCGGCGGCGGAGCCGGACGGCGCGCGCCGGCGCGTCGGTACGGACTCGGCTGCTTCGGCGCTGCGCTCCTGCATGACGCAGGGGATGTGCGCACGCGCCTTGACCTCGTCCCACGGCACATACACGCCCGCGCCGTGCTCGCAGAATACCGAGCCTGTGGGGTTTTCCGCGTCACGCGCGGGGTCGTAGCCGATGGCGGCAACGACCCCCTCGGCGTTTGCGCAGGGTTCATAGCCGCGCAGCGTGCAGCTCAGCCGCCCGCGCCCGTGGGTGTAGGCGGCGACCTCCTGCGCGTAGCTGCGCAGGCCCGCGACCGGCGCGAAGCCGGTGAGAGCCGTTTCCCCGCCGACGGTCTCCGGTGCGTCCGTCGAGCCGCCCATCGCGGCAAGGTCGGTCATCGCGCGGCCCACGCACTCCGGCGGCAGCTCAAGGCGAAAATCGTAGTACGGCTCGAGCAGCACGCTCTCCGCCTGCATCAGACCCTGCCGCACGGCGCGGTAGGTCGCCTGCCGGAAGTCGCCGCCCTCGGTATGCTTGAGGTGTGCGCGCCCCGCGAGCAGCGTGATTTTTACATCGGTCAGCGCTCCGCCGGTCAGCACGCCCGGGTGCGCGCGCTCGGCGAGGTGCGCGAGAATGAGTCGTTGCCAGTTGAGGTCCAGCTCGTCGGTCGGACAGGCGGATGAGAGCTGCACGCCGCTCCCGCGCGGCACGGGTTCGAGCAGCAGGTGTACCTCCGCGTAGTGGCGCAGCGGCTCAAAATGCCCCACGCCCTCGACGGTGCTTGCAATGGTCTCCTTGTAAACGATGCTCCCCTCGCCGAAGGTGACGGCAAGGCTGAAACGGTCGGCGATGAGCCGTCGGAGAATTTCCAGCTGCACCTCGCCCATCAGCTCGGCGTGCAGCTCGCCCGTCGCCTCCTCCCACACGATATGGAGCATCGGGTCCTCGTCCTCCAGCTCGCGCAGCTTCGGGAGCACCGCGTGCGCGTCCACGCCGTCGGGAAGGAAAATGCGGTAGGTCAAAACGCTTTGCAGCTGCGGCCTTTCGCCGTCCGCCTCCGCTCCGAGCCCCTGTCCGGGATAGGTGTCCGCAAGCCCCGTGACCGCTACGACCTCACCTGCCCCCGCCGTGTCCACAGGGCGGAATTTCGCGCCGGAGTAGAGCCGCAGCTGGTCGGCCTTGCCGCAGGGAAGCTGCGTTTTCGCGCGCAGCGTTCCGCCGGTGATCTTCAGATGCGTCAGGCGCATGCCCTGCGCGTCGCGCGAAATTTTGAAGACCCGCGCGCCGAAGTCCGCGCTGCGCGACGGCTCGCGCGTAAAGCGCGCGAGCAGCTGCAAAAACTCCGCCACGCCCTCGTTTTTGAGCGCGGAGCCGAAGCAGCAGGGAAATATTTTCCGCGCGGCGATCAGCGCCGCAAGCGTGTCGTCGCACAGCCCGCTGTGCTCCAGCAGTTCCTCCAGCGCAGCCTCGTCTGTAAGCGCGGCGGCCTCGTCTCGCTCGCCCTCCGCCGCGCCGAGATCGACGCAGGCGCCGAGGCTTTGCAGCCCTTCAAGCAGCGTCGCGCGGTCCGCACCCGCGAGGTCCATCTTGTTGATGAAAAGGAAGGTCGGCACGCCGTAGCGCTCCAAAAGGCGCCAGAGCGTGCGGGTGTGGCCCTGCACGCCGTCCGTGCCGCTGATGACGAGCACGGCGTAGTCGAGCACCTGAAGTGCGCGCTCCATCTCGGCGGAGAAATCGACATGGCCGGGCGTGTCGAGCAGCGTGATGTGCGTGTCGCCGCAGTCCAGCACCGCCTGCTTGGAGAAGATGGTGATGCCGCGCTCGCGCTCAAGCGCTTCGGTATCCAAAAAGGCGTCGCCGTGATCGACGCGACCGAGAGAACGCAGCGCGCCCGCGGCGTACAAAAGCCCCTCGGAGAGCGTGGTCTTGCCCGCGTCCACATGGGCGAGTATTCCGATGACGAGATTTTTCATGGCTTGTCCTCTGCAAAAAAACGCCGTGAACGGCGCAAAGATCGATACCGCCATTATACCAGCAGGCGCGGCGGTCGGCAACGGAAAAATAAGCGAAGAGGCAAAAAGTGTCGCCTGTTTTGCTGCCAAAAATCTTCCAGCTTGTTCCTTGGATAAACTGGCGCGATTTTCAAAGACTACCAACAGCAAATTGAAAACAAAGGAGAATCGTCATAGATGAAAGCAACCGGAATCGTGCGCCGGATCGACGACCTTGGCCGCGTGGTCATTCCCAAGGAGATCCGCCGCACCATGCGCATCCGCGAGGGCGACCCGCTGGAGATCTACACAAGCAAGGAGGGCGAGGTCATCTTCAAGAAATACTCGCTCATGGGCGGCGTGGACGAGTTCGCCGCGCAGATCTGCGAAACGCTCAGCAAGACCACCGGCGTAAGCGTCGCCGTGACGGACCGCGACAGTGTGATCGCCGCGGCGGGCAGCGCGCGGCGCGACCTGATCGGCAAGCGCATCAGCACCGAGCTGGAGCAGATCATGGAGGACCGCGCCATCTACCGCGCGCAGGAGGGCAAGCGCAGCGTCTATGTCACCGACACGCTCGACCGCTGCTGCGCGGCCATCGCCGCGCCCATCATCTCTGAGGGCGACGCGCTGGGGCTGGTGCTGTTTGTGGAGAACGAGGGCGAGAGCCATGTCGGCGAGACGGAGTACAAGCTCGCGCAGGCCATCGCCTCCTTCCTCGGCAGGCACATGGAGAGCTGAAAAAGGGGAGCGTCCCGCTTTGCGGGACGCTCCCTTCCTTTGTGTTTTCAGTCGTTGATGACATTGATCTGGCACATCTTCATCGTTTCCAGCGCGTGACGGTGGCCCTCCGGCGTCACGCCGGCGCAGCAGCTCGCGTCCACGGTGATGGGCGCCTCGGGCATCGCCGCCTTGAAAAGCAGCGCATTGGACACCACACAGATGTCGGTGCAAAGGCCGACCAGCTCCAGCTCCAGCGCCTCCTGCGCGCGCTCGGTCATGAGGATCGCGGCGAGCTTATTCGAGCCGAAGGTGGGCTTATCGATGACCGTCGCCTTCTCCGCGGCCTGGGCGATCTCATCATTGAGCTGCCAGCCCTGCGTGCCCTCGATGCAGTGCTCGACGGGGAGATTGCGCCCCTCCTGCGTGTCGAGATAGTTTTCATAGTGCGTGTCGCGCGTGAGATAGATATTCCACGGGTCGTACTCCTTCATTTTCTCTAAGACCCTCGGCACGATCTGCTCCGCCTCCTTCGTGCCGAGCGAGCCGTTGATGAAGTCGTTCTGCATGTCGATGACAACAAGAATTTTACGCATAGCGATGCCCTCCTGTACGATGGGGCGGAGCCCCTTTGATGTTGTTGCTTACACTCTTTTCCACTTCGCGCCGTTGGGAATATCCGTCACCTCGACGCCCTGCGCCTTCAGCTCGTCGCGAATACGGTCGGCCTCGGCGAAGTTCTTCGCCTTCTTCGCCTCTGCGCGCTGGCGGATGAGGCTTTCAATGGCCTCGTCAGCCGCACCGTCCTCGGCGATGACCGTGAACGCGCCCGCGCTCTGCGCGGCGGCGGCCGCGTTCCTCTCGCGCAGCGCAGCGGCCTTGGCGATGAGATCAAGGCTGAGCACCATGTCAAGGTCGGCGATGACCGCAAGCTTCGTTGCGTCGCCCGTCTTGGCCTTGAGCACATCGTAGAGCACCGTGACGCCCATGGCGGTGTTGAGGTCGTTGTCCATCTCCTTAGAGAATTTCGCGCGGTACTCGGCGCGCACGGCCTCGTCGACCTCGCCCTCGCTCTTGAGGTTTGCGATCTTCGTGAGCAGCTTATTATACGCGAGCGCGGCGTTGTCAAGGTTCTCCCAGGTGAACACAAGGCTCTTGCGGTAGTGGCTCTGCAAGCAGAAGAAGCGGTAGACCAGCGGGTCGTAGCCCTTTTCCTCCAGCAGCGAAACGGTCAGAAACTCACCCTTGGACTTGGACATCTTACCGTCGCTCGTGTTGAGGTGCGCGACATGGCACCAGTGCGGGCACCACGCATGGCCAAGGTAGCTCTCGCTCTGCGCGATCTCGTTCGTGTGGTGCGGGAAGGCGTTGTCCACGCCGCCGCAATGCAGGTCGAGGTACTCGCCGTTGAACTTCATCGAAATGCCGGAGCACTCGATGTGCCAGCCGGGATAGCCCACGCCCCACGGGGAGTCCCACTTTAACGCCTGATCCTCAAACTTGGACTTGGTGAACCAGAGCACGAAGTCGTTTCGGTTCTTCTTGTTCGTGTCCTCCTCCACGCCCTCGCGCACGCCCACGGCGAGATCCTCCTCGTTGTGGTCGTTGAAAATGTAGTAGCGCGCGAGCTTGCTCGTGTCGAAGTAGACATTGCCGCCGGCGAGGTAGGCGTAGCCTGTGTCGAGGAGCTTGGTGATGATCTTGATATAGTCGTCAATGAGGCCCGTGGCGGGCTGCACGATGTCGGGGCGCTTGATGTTGAGCTTTTTGCAGTCGGCAAAGAATGCGTCGGTGTAGAACTGCGCGATCTCCATGACGCTCTTGTGCTCGCGCTTGGCGCCCTTGAGCATCTTGTCCTCACCCTCGTCGGCGTCGCTCGTGAGGTGGCCGACGTCGGTGATGTTCATCACGCGGTTGACGCTGTAGCCCGCGAAGCGCAGGTACTTCTCCAGCACATCCTCCATGATGTAGCTGCGCAGGTTGCCGATGTGGGCAAAGTGGTAGACAGTTGGCCCGCAGGTGTACATCTCGACATGGTTCGGGGTATGGGTCTTCAGCTCTTCCTTCTTATGCGTTGCGGAATTATAGAGATACATAGAAAAACTCCTTTACAGGAAAAATTTACAATTCTCAGTCCGGTTCGCGGAACACATCGGCGTTTTTGGCGAGGTATTCCAGACCGGAGTAGGCGGTGGTGAGCACGATGACGGCGTTGCACAGCGGATCGAACCAGGCATAGCCGCCGAAGACATTGAGCAGCATCGCGCACAGGCAAATCATGGTCGAGGCGGTCTTGACCTTGCCCGACCACGCCGCGGCGATGACGCGCCCCTGCTCGACTGCCACGAGCCGCATACCGGATACGGCAAACTCGCGCAGCAGCACGACCGCCAAACACCAGCCGGGCATCTGCCCGATCTCGACGAGGTAGCACATCGCCGCCATCACGAGCACCTTGTCCGCCAACGGGTCCATGAACTTGCCGAAGTTGGTGACCTGATTATAGTGGCGGGCGATGTAGCCGTCAGCAAAATCGGTCAGGCAGGCGATGACGAACACAGCGAAGGCGGCGTAGCGCGCGTAGGGGAAGTCAAGATACAAGATCACAAGGAAAATGGGGATCAGCGCCACCCGCGCAAGGGTGAGCTTATTGGCAGTCGTCATCTGTGAACAGTCCTTTCAAGGCGCTCGCGCGCCGTTGTTTGCTATTTTTGCCGCGTCGGTGCGGCGGTTCATTCCTTCGCCAGCTCGCCGGTCAGCTCGCCGTCCATCGCGCCGGTGATGCGCACGGGTACGAACTCGCCAGCCGCGACCTCGCGGGAGGCGGAAAAGTAGATGCGTCCGTCGATGTCGGGCGACTCGGCGTAGCTGCGGCCGGTGAAGAGCATCGACTGGCCGTCGAAGCCCTCGCAGAGGACCTCGAGCACATCGCCCTGCCGCTCGTCGTTCCATGCGTCGATGATGTCGCTCTGAAGGTCCACCACCAGCTCGGCGCGGCGCACGGCCTCGTCGGTGTCGACGCGCTCCATCCTCGCCGCGCGCGTCCCCTCCTCGGGAGAGTAGGGGAATACGCCCGCGCGCAGCATCTTCTGCTCGCGCAGAAATCCGCACAGCTCGTCGAACTCCGCCTCGCCCTCGCCGGGCAGGCCCGTGATGATGGAGGTGCGCAGCACGAGACCGGGGATGCGCTCGCGCAGCCGGTCGAGCAGCGCGCAGATGTACTTCTTGTCGCCGCGGCGGTTCATCTTTTTGAGAATTTTGTCGTTGCAGTGCTGGAGCGGAATGTCAAGGTACTTGACGATCTTATCCTCGCGCGCGATGACCTCGATCAAATGCTCGTCGATCCACTCAGGGTAGAGATAGTGCAGCCGGACCCAATGAAAATCGAGCTTGCACAGCTCCTCTAAAAGCTCGGCCAGATGGGGCTTGCCGTCCCAGTCCATGCCGTAGCGCGTGATGTCCTGTGCGATGACGAGCAGTTCCTTCACGCCGCCGTCGGCAAGGCTCTTCGCCTCGGCGAGCACATTTTCCATCGCGCGTGAGCGGTATTTGCCGCGCAGCTTCGGAATGATGCAGAACGCGCACCAGTTGTCACAGCCCTCGGCGATGCGCAAAAAGGCGTAGTGGCAGGGCGTGGTGAGCACGCGGCCGAACTCATCGACCGGCGCGTTGATGTCGTCAAAGCGGCTGACGCTGCCGCCCGCCATCACGGTCTCCACTGCGTCCACAATGTCCTTGTAGCTGCCGGTGCCGAGGATGCCATCCACCTCCGGAAGCTCCGCCGTCACCTCGCCCTGATAGCGCTGCGTCATGCAGCCGGTGACGAGGATCTTTTGCAGCTTGCCGGCCTTTTTCAGCTCCGCCATCTGCAAAATGTTGTCGATGGCCTCCTCGTTCGCGCTCGAGAGAAAGCCGCAGGTGTTGACCACCGCGACATCGCAGCCCTCGGCGCCTGCGCAAAGCTCCATGCCGGCGTCGCGGCACAGAGCCATCATCTGCTCGCAGTTGACCGTATTCTTCGCGCAGCCGAGCGAAATAAAATGCAGTTTATACGCCATATCCATCTTCCCGTTTCGTCGTTACGCTTCCTCGTCCGCGTCCGTCAGCGCCGCACCCGCCGTCCGCAGGGCGGTCTTGACCTCGCCCCACGAAAAGCCGCGGCGCAGCAGCGCGTCCGACAAGCGTTTATATTCCTTTTCGTTTAAGGGCCTTCCCATTGTCCGCGCCGCGATGACGCGCGCGAGGGTCTCCTGTGCATCGGGGGCTGTTTCCAGTGCCCCGTCCCACAGCTCGCGGGGAACGCCGCGGCGGTACAGCTCGTCGCGCAGACGCGCGCTGCCGTAGCCCTGCGCGCTGTAATGGCGCACGAGCATGGCGGCATAGGCCGCGTCGTCCAGCGCGCCGACATTCTCCAGATACTCCGCCGCCGCGTCGGCGTCATCCGCCTCGGAGCCCTTTTGCACGAGGCGGCGCGTCAGCTCGCGCTTGGAGAGCGGACGGGCGGAGATCATATTGGCTGCGCGCACGCGCGTTTCGCTGCGCGCGCCGCATCTGCGTAATTGTACCACAGTCTCGGGTGAAATGTCCAGCCCCACATATAAGCCGAAATGCAGAAGCTCGCTCTCGGTGATCCGAAGGAGGTCTCCCCCCTCCAGATACACGAGAACGCGCTCCTGCTTATGCTTCGATCTTTCGATGCGCTCGACTCTCATCAGCCCTCAAAATCGTCGGCGCTGACGTCCACGGCGCGGCCCGCCGCCTTGGCGGCGATCTTCGACTGATTGCTCATGAGCTTGTGGAAGTCGCGGCGGATGTCATTCTCAAGCTTTTCGGCGACCTCGGGATTGTCGCGCAGATACTGCTTGGCGGAATCGCGGCCCTGCCCGATGCGCGTTTCGCCCATCGAGTACCACGAGCCGCTCTTCTGCACGAGGTCGAGCTTCACGCCGAGGTCGATGAGCTCGCCGAGCATGGAGATGCCCTCGCCGTACATGATGTCGAACTCCGCCTCGCGGAAGGGCGGCGCCATCTTGTTCTTCACGACCTTGGCGCGGGTGCGATTGCCGATCATCTCGCTGCCGTTTTTGAGTGTTTCGATGCGGCGCACATCAATGCGCACGCTTGCGTAGAACTTCAGCGCGCGGCCGCCGGTGGTGACCTCGGGGTTGCCGTACATCACGCCGACCTTTTCACGCAGCTGGTTGATGAAAATGACGATGCAGTTCGTCTTGTTGATCGCGCCCGCGAGCTTGCGCAGCGCCTGCGACATCAGTCTCGCGTGCAGGCCGACGAAGCTGTCGCCCATCTCGCCCTCGATCTCCGCGCGCGGCACGAGCGCGGCGACGGAGTCCACCACGATCACATCGATCGCGCCGGAGCGCACGAGCGCCTCGGTGATCTCCAGCGCCTGCTCGCCCGTGTCCGGCTGGGAGACGAGCATATCCTCCACATTCACGCCCAGCGCGCGGGCATAGCCGATGTCGAGCGCGTGCTCGGCGTCGATGAACGCGACCTCGCCGCCGGCCTTCTGCGCCTGTGCGAGCGCGTGGAGCGCCAGCGTCGTCTTACCGGAGGACTCGGGACCGTAGATCTCCACGATGCGGCCCTTGGGCAGTCCTCCGATGCCGAGCGCCAGGTCGAGCGCCAGCGAACCTGTGGAGATGGCCTCCACATTCGCCGCCTGCTCGTCGCCGCAGCGCATGATGGAGCCCTTGCCGTAGAGCTTTTCGATCTGCGCCATCGCCGTTTCGATGGCGCGTTTTTTCTCCGCGTTGGCCGCGGCGGGAGCCGTCTTGGTCACTTTCTCTGCTGCCATAACTTCGTCCTCCTTATTTCACTGCTATCTCTAAATTTTTCAGATCTCTTTGCAAAGCCGCCCGTAGACCACGCGCGGAATGTCGTGCAGGTCGCGGACGATCTGCACGTCGCCGAAGCCGTTCGTGCGCATGATGCGCAGCACCTCGTCCGCCTGACCGATGCCGACCTCGAAGGCCAGCAGACCGTTCGGCACAAGCGCGTCGCGCCACTTGTCCGAAATGGCGCGGTAGAAATCCAGCCCGTCCGCGCCGCCGTCGAGCGCGAGGTGCGGCTCGTGGTCGCGCACGGAGGTGTCGAGCGCTTCGATGTCCGCCGTAGGGATGTAGGGCGGGTTCGACACGATGCAGTCAAACTCGCCGAGCTGGCGCGAGGGCTTCTCGCGCGCGTCCATGCGCAGGCTCGTCACGCGCGCCGAGAGCTGGTTGCGCCGGATATTCTGCCGGCAGACCTTGAGCGCCTCGTCGTCCCACTCGCCGAGCAGCACGCGGCTGCGCAGCACTTGACTTGCCACGGCAAGGCCGATGCAGCCGCTGCCCGCGCACAGGTCGAGCACACGGCAGTCCGCGCCGGAATCCAGCTCATGCACGACCGTCTGCACCAGCACCTCGGTGTCGGGGCGCGGGATCAGCACGGCAGGCGAAATGTCCAGCCCCAGACCGTAAAACTCCCACTCGCCGATGAGATAGGCCACCGGCTCACCGGCAAGGTGCCGCGCGCAAAGCTCACAGGCAGCGCGCTCGACCTCGGGCGAGGCGTAAAGCAGGCCGTCGCGCAGCAGCTCGTTTTTCGTTTTTCCCGACGCGGTGCACACCAGCTCGCGCGCCGCCTGCGTCGCCTCCTCCACACCCGCCTTGCGCAGACGCGCGCGCAGGTCCATGTAGAGGTCGTTATACTTGATCGCCATTTACCACTCGTCCTTACCCTTCTGCTCTGGAATGACCAGCTCCATCGCGCGGATAGCGACCTCGAGCATACTGTCGTCCGGCTCGTTGGTGGTGAAATTTTGCAGCCACAGCCCCGGCTTTGCCAGCGCATTCGTCACGGGATTGTCGTGCCCGCCGACATAGCGGTTGAACTCATAGGTCACGCCCACAACGGGGATGAGCAGCAGCAGGTGCAGCACGATGCGCACCCACACGCTGCGCCAATCGACGAAGCTGAACACCACGCTTGAGACAAGGATGGACACCACGACCACCACGAACAGAAAGCTTGTGCCGCAGCGCGGATGGTGGCGCGGCTGGATGCGGCAGTTCTCCACCGTCAGCGGCAGCCCCGCCTCGTAGCAGAAAATCGTCTTATGTTCCGCGCCGTGATACTGGAATACGCGCTGGATGTCCTTCTGCTTCGAGCATAGAAGCAGGTAGCAGAAGAAGATGGTCAGCTTGATGACGGACTCGACGAGGTTGTGTACGACCACATTCGGAATGAATTTTCCGAGCAGCCCCGCGAGAAAGGTCGGCAGGATCATAAAAAGGCCGATCGTCAGCCCCAGCGACAGCACGACCGCCAGCGCTGCGACGAGCTTCTGCATTTTCTCGCTGCCGAGCTTTTTTTCAAGCCACCGGTCGAACTTCGATGGCTCGCCCTCCTCCTCGGGGAAAAAGTCTGCCGAGTACATCAGCGCCTTCACGCCGCGCACCATCGAATCCACGAAGGTCACTGCCCCGCGGAGCACGGGCAGGCCGAGAACGGGATAGCGGTCGCGCACGAGCTTCAATTCCTCGACCTTTTCGACCAGCCCCTCCTTCGATCTTACGACGATGGCCTGCTTTTCCGGCCCGCGCATCAATATGCCCTCGATCAGCGCCTGTCCGCCGATGGAGGTGCGAAATTTCGCTTTGGTTTGCTTTTGCTCTGCCATGTAGGTTTCTCCTTGCGATGATGGTATCATATCCTGCTGAAAATTGCAACAGTTGTTCTAAAATTATTTTTCCATGGGCAGCGTCATCGTCACGACTGTGCCGCCGCCGTCGGCGTTGGCGATGTCAAAGGTGCCGTTGTGCAGGCGCATGATCTCGTCGCACACAGCAAGGCCGATGCCGCTGCCGCGCGCCTTGGACGAGCCCTTGTAGAATTTCTGCTTGACATAGGGCAGCTCCGCGATCGGGATGCCGGGGCCGAAGTCGCGCACGCGGATGACCATGCTGCCGTCCTCCGCGGTGACGGACACATCGATGCGCTTGCCGCTGCCGCCGTGCTTGGCGGCGTTGTCGAGCACATTGCAAAAAACCTGCTTCATGCGCTCGCCGTCGGCGATGATCGGCGGCAGGTCGTCCGCGCACTCGTAGCGCAGCTCGATGCCCTCCTGCCCGAAAAGCTCGCGGTAGGTGAAGATGGCGTCCTCCAGCTCGGCGAGCAGGTCGGTCTCCTCCACGCGCAGCGTGAAGCGTCCGTCCTGCATCTTGGTGAACTCCAGCAGCTCCTCGACCATCGAGGTCAGGCGGCGGGACTCCTTGACGATGATGCCGAGGCCCCGCTGCGTCTGCTCGGGATTTGCGCAGGGATCGGCGGCAAGGGTCTCCGCCCAGCCGTTGATGGCCGTGAGCGGCGTGCGCAGCTCGTGCGACACGGAGGAGATGAACTCCTGCTGGATCTTCTCGGCCTGCGAGATCTTGAGCGACATATCGTTGATGTTGTCCACCAGCTCGCCCAGCTCGTCGCGGTAGCGGTTCTCGATCATAATACCGTAGCTGCCGGCGGAGATGCGCCGCGCGGCGTCGCTGACGACGGCGACCGGACGGACGACGCTGGTGATGAAGATGGCGTTGGAAAAGATCGTCAGGCCGATGCACAAAAGCGCGACGCCGACGGCGACGGCAAGGTTGATCAGCACGCTGCGGTCCGCCTCGCGCAGCGAGGTGACATAGCGCAGCACGCCGATCACGCGCCCGTTGAAGAGCAGCGGCGCGGAGACCGAGAGGATCTTTTCCCCTGTCTGCGGGTCAAGCCCCTCAAAGCCTGCCGGCTTTCCGGTGGCAACGGCATCGGCCACATCGCTCGTGCCGGGCTGGGTACCGGCAGTCAGACCGTAGCTTGACACCTGCACGCGCCCGTTGATGTTGACAAACTGCAATTCCAGCCGGTCCTTCTCCTCAAAGGTCTCCACCGTGATGGTGGCGTAGCGGAAATACTCGCTGTAGCTTTTAAGGCCGTAGCTTGAAAAGTTGTCCGCCGCAACGCGGGCGCGCGTTTCCAGTCCCGAGCGCATGGCGCTGTAATAGGCCTGGCGCACGCCGAGCGTATAGAGCGAAACGATGGCGATGACCACCAGAACGATGGGCAGCATGGCGTTCACGAGCCAGCGCTGGCGCAATCCGCGGATGCGCAGGCCGCGCTTTGCGTGCATGGCGGTCACTTCCTTTCTGCTTTGAAATCGTTTTCAGCGCCCGGCGCTCAGTCCGTGCTCCACTTGTAGCCTCTGCCCCATACGGTGGCGATGTAGCGCGGCTCCTGCGCGTCGTCCTCGATCTTCAGCCGCAAGCGGCGGATGTTGACATCCACGATCTTCACCTCGCCGAAGTAGCCGCGCCCCCACACCGCGTCGAGAATATCCTCGCGCGTGAGGGCCTTGTCGGGGTTTTCCATAAAGAGCTTCATGATCTGATACTCAAGCTGGGTAAGCTTGAGCCGCTTGCCATTTTTCGACACCGTGCGGTCGGTCGTGTTGAGCAGGAACGGCGGCTGCGACAGCTCACCGGGCGCGGCGCTGACGATCGGTGCGTCGCCCGCGCGGCGCAGCAGCGCGTCCACGCGCGCGGTCAGCTCGGCGGGAGAGAAGGGCTTGGTCACATAGTCGTCCGCGCCGGTCATCAGGCCCGTCACCTTGTCCATCTCCTGCGAGCGCGCGGTGAGCATGATGATGCCGATGTGCGGATAGGCCGCGCGCACGCGGCGGCAGACCTCAAAACCGTCGATGCCCGGCAGCATGATGTCGAGCAGCGTGACGCGCACATCGGGGTTCTCGCTGAGCTTTTCCAGCGCCTCCTCGCCGGTCTCGGCCTCGACGACCTCATAGCCTGCGCGGATCAGATTGATGACGATAAAGCTGCGGATGCTGGACTCGTCCTCTAAAACCAACACTTTTTTCATCGCGGCACAGTTCCTTTCTCAGTTTTCGCCCGTCGTCCATTCGGCGACGATCAGGCTGAAGCTTGCCTTTACGGCGTCCTCGTCCACCGCGCCGGCCCAGTCGCCGCAGGGCAGCAGCTCGGCGGTGTAAACGGTCTCGACCTGACGGGCGAGCAGGAAGCGGTCGCCGCGCTGTGCGCGCTCCTCGCGGCCGCTGCCCGTGAGGGCGCAGATCTCCAAAAAGGGCTGCGTCTGTCCGTTGCCGTCGCGGCGGAAGAAGAGAACCGAGCTTTCCTCCGGCGTTCCGCCGCGCAGGAGCGATACCCGCTCATCCCATGCCTCCGGCAGGATCAAACTCCAGCCGTCGGCGGTGTTGTGGAAGGTGCGGCGCACGACGGTGCTGTTGCCTGCGCTGTCGTAATCGTGCCAAAGGATGCGGTAATAGACCTCGCCATCCTCGTCGAGCAGCGGGAAGGGGACTGGCTCGGGGATCTCGACGACGCCGCTGCCATCGATGTCGGCAGGGTAGAGGGAGAGAAAGCGGAAGCCGCCGTCCGAGGCGGACGAGGCCGTATCGGGCGCCACATTGCGCAGCACGCCGTTTTTCACGGTCAGAATATCGTAGACGGCCACGCTGTTGTCCGCCACGCCGGTGACATAGAGCGCCTGCTTGCCGTCGGAGAGCGCTCCCGCCGTCACGCGCGAGAGCTCAGGCGCGGAGAAGGACAGCTCCAGCGTTGAGATGCAGCTCAGCTCGCGGTCGTCCCAGGTGTAGCAGTCGACCATGCAGCGATTTTCCTCGCCGCTGTAAAATACGGTCAGCTCCTGCCGGCCGTTGCCGTCAAGGTCGCTCACAGTGTAGCGCAGATACGCGGTCGTGAGCAGGTTCAGCGGCTCGCTGCCGCGCAGCGCGTAAACGGAGAGCATCTGCACCTCTGTGCCGCTTTTGAAGCCGACTAAAATTTCACGCTGGCCGTCGCCGTCAAGGTCGTAGTAGGCGATGGAGTAGAGCGAGCCGGCGGTGCCTTCGATGAGCGCCATCTGCTCGTAGCTGCTGCCGTTGGACTTGAAGAAGTAGATCTTCATGGGCTTCTGGTCCGTCGCCTTGCGGAAGAAGGCCACAGCCTCCTCCACACCGTCGCCGTCGAGGTCGACCATCTGCACACTTTGCAGATTGCTGCCGGAGGTGGGCGCGGCGTGCTCCGCGCCGGTGGAGAGCAGGGCGTTGATCTCCGTTTCGAGGGAGGCATACTCCGCGGGGAGGCGCGGCAGGGCGTAGAGCCTGTCGGTCGATACGTTCGTCGCGCAGCCGCCGAGCAGCAGACACAGCGCCGCGAGCGCCAGCGCGCGGATCAGTTTTCCGCCGGTTTTCGCCATGCGTTTCCCTCCCTTGTCCTGTTTTGGGCATAAGCCCACTAATACAAATAACAGCATACCACAAAGCATACAAAAAGGGTAGTCCCCATTTGTGCTTTTGCCGGAAAAATTTATCTTGCAAATCTCCGCGCAGTCCTCTATAATATCCTCTGTTATCGCCGGTGTGATGGAATGGTAGACGTGACGGACTCAAAATCCGTTGGTGGCGACACCGTGTGGGTTCGAGTCCCACCACCGGCACCAAACCAAAAAGGAGGTCCCGCAAACGCAAGCGTTTGCGGG